>Ga0208269_100032_pt1 | contig 132791 bp, 127 predicted proteins | sample LakWasMe88_LOW11_2_FD_183912 | JGI IMG/M metagenome (GOLD analysis project Ga0208269, IMG submission 183912) | Freshwater sediment methanotrophic microbial communities from Lake Washington under simulated oxygen tension - Sediment Metagenome... | ecosystem: Environmental > Aquatic > Freshwater...
GGGCCGCGCCCACCGCATGGCCGCCGCCATCGAGGCCGGCATGTGCTTTGTGAACAGCCAGAACGTGCGCGACCTGCGCCAGCCCTTTGGCGGCACCAAGGCCAGCGGCACCGGCCGCGAGGGCGGCACCTGGAGCTACGAGGTCTTCTGCGAACCGAAGAACGTGGCGGTCTCGCTGGGCAACCACCACATCCCGCACTGGGGAGTTTGAGATGAACCGTCGTCTTGTTCTGCAGGCCCTGGGCGCCACGCTGCTGCCCGGCTGGGCACAGGCGCAGACACCGGCCTGGCCGGCCCGCCCGCTCAAGCTGATCGTGCCCTTCCCGCCTGGGGGCACCACCGATCTGGTGGCGCGCCTGGTGGCCACACAGATGGCGGCGACGCTGGGCCAGCCCGTGGTGGTCGACAACAAGCCCGGCGCCGGCACGGTGATTGGGGTGGATGCAGGCGCCAAGGCCGCGCCGGACGGGCTGACCTTGACCTGCGTGGCCAACAGCTTCTGCGTCAACCAGACCCTGGTGAAAAACCTGCCTTACGACGGCCTGCGCGATCTGCGCCCGGTGGGCTTGATGGGCCTGTCGGAGCATGTGCTGGCCAGCCACCCCGACAGCGGCATCCGTTCCATCGCCGATCTGCGCGCCGCTGCGCGCCGGCCGGGCGCACGGCTCAGCTACGCCTCGTTCGGCAGCGGCACCTCGGCCCACCTGGCCGGCGAAATGCTGCGTGAGCAGATGGGCATCGAGCTGACCCACATCCCCTACAAAGGCCAGGCCCCGGCCCTGAACGATTTGCTGGGAGGCCAGGTGACGCTGATGTTCGGCAACTGGCCCGAGTTCCGGGCCCATGTGCAGACGGGCAAGCTGGTCGCCGTGGGCATGGCCACGGCGCAGCGCTCGGCGTATGCGCCCGACATCCCCACGCTGGCCGAACAAGGTGTGGCGGTGGAATCCAACTCCTGGAACGGTCTGCTGGTGCCCACGGCCACGCCCGATGCGGTGGTGGCCCGGCTGAATGCCGCGCTGCGCCAGGCCCTGGAGACAGCTGCCGTGCGCGAGGCCTTTGCCAAGGGCAGCATCCGCTCGCTGGCGGGCACGCCCGAGCAGTTTGGCCAGTTCATCCGCAGCGAAGTCGCCCGCTATGCCCAGGTGATCCGCAGCGCCCACATCAGCGCCGAGAGCTGATCCACCCCCCACCGGAGACCGCCATGGGCAAACTCGCACTGGCCGCCAAGATCACCCACGTGCCCTCGCTGTACCTCAGCGAGCTGCCCGGCCCGCGCCATGGCACGCGGCAGGACGCCATCGACGGCCACCACGAGATCGGCCGGCGCTGCCGCGAACTCGGCGTGGACACGCTGGTGGTGTTCGACACCCACTGGCTGGTCAACGCCAACTACCACGTCAACTGTGGCGCGCACTTCAAGGGTGTGTACACCAGCAACGAGCTGCCCCACTTCATCAGCAACCTGCCCTTCGAGTGCCCGGGCAACCCCGAGCTGGGCCGGCTGCTGGCCGCCTCGTGCAACGCGCTGGGTGTGGAAACCCTGGCCCACGACGCCACCACGCTGAACCCTGAGTACGGCACCCTGGTGCCGCTGCGCTACATGAATGCCGACCAGCACTTCAAGGTGGTGTCGGTGTCGGCCCTGTGCACCGGCCACTACCTGAACGACAGCGCCCGCCTGGGCTGGGCCATGCGCCGGGCGGTGGAAGACCACTACGACGGCACCGTGGCCTTTCTGGCCAGCGGCTCGCTGAGCCACCGCTTTGCCCAGAACGGCCTGGCGCCGCAGTACGCCTTCAAGGTCTGGAGCCCTTTCCTGGAGATGATGGACCACGAGGTGATCGCGCTGTGGCAGCGCGGCGACTGGCAGGCGTTTTGCGAGATGCTGCCCGAGTACGCCACCAAGGGCCATGGCGAGGGCTTCATGCACGACACCGCCATGCTGCTGGGCGCCCTGGGCTGGTCGGCCTACGACGGTCAGGCCGACGTCGTCACGCCCTACTTCGGCGCCTCGGGCACGGGCCAGATCAATGCCGTGTTCCCCGTCACACCCCAGGACGGCCGCGCCATTCCTGCCGCCCAGGCCTCGGCCGCCAGCGGCTACCAGGCCTTCCCGCGCCTGTGATCTTCACCCGATACCGCGACAAAACACCATGCCCCACCTCGTCATCCTCTACACCCCCAATATCGACGCCGAGACCGACCTCAGCGCCCTGTGCCGCAGCCTGGCCGACACCATGCTGGCCCACCGCGACGAAGCCGGCAAAGCCGTGTTCCCGCCGGGTGGCACCCGGGTGCTGGCCTTCCCGGCCGCGCACCACGCGGTGTCGGACGGGGGCGCCGCCGGCCGTGCCGCCGGGGGCAGCGGCGACTACGCCTTTGTCTACCTGAACCTGCGCATGGGCGCGGGCCGCCCCCCCAGCGTGGTCCAGGCCGTAGGCGAGACCCTGCTGGGCGTGGTCAAGCAGCACTTCGAGCCCCTGCTGGCTCAGCGCCACATCGGCATCACGCTGCAGGTGGACGAGGGTGCGCCCTCGTTCGACGGCAAGTACAGCAACCTGCACCCCCTGTTCAACAAGACGGTCTGATCCGCCCAGAAAGCGAGCCCCCCATGTTCACACCCGAGCAGATCGCGGCCTTGGCCGCCGAACTGGACCAGGCCGAGAAAAGCCGCCAGCAGGTCGAGCATTTCTCCAAGCGCTATCCCGACATGCGCATCGAAGACGGCTACGCCATCTCGCGCGAATGGGTGCGCCAGAAGATCGCCGCCGGCCGCAGCGTGCGCGGCCACAAGATCGGCCTGACCTCGCGCGCCATGCAGCTCTCCAGCCAGATCACCGAGCCCGACTACGGCACCCTGCTCGACGACATGTTCTTTGCCGAGGGCGGCGACATCCCGTTTGAGCGCTTCATTGCGCCCCGCATCGAGGTCGAGCTGGCCTTCATCCTGAGCAAGCCGCTGCAAGGCCCCGGCGTCACCCTGTACGACGTGCTGGCCGCCACCGACTGGGTGGTGCCCGCCATCGAGATCATCGATGCCCGCATCGAGCAGTTCGACCGCCACACCAAGGCGCCACGCAAGGTGTTCGACACCATTGCCGACAACGCGGCCAACGCCGGCATCGTGCTCGGCGGGCGCCCGGTGCGCCCCGATGCGGTGGACCTGCGCTGGGTGAGCGCGCTGCTGTTCAAAAACGGCGTGATCGAAGAGTCCGGCGTGGCCGCCGCGGTGTTGAACCACCCGGCCCAGGGCGTGGCCTGGCTGGCCAACAAGCTGGCGCCCTGGGGCGAAAGCCTGCAGGCCGGCGAGGTGGTGCTGGGCGGCTCGTTCACGCGGCCCACGCCGGCCGTGCCGGGCGACACCCTTCATGCGGATTACGGCCCGCTCGGCTCCATCTCCTTCAGATTCGTCTGATGCAGGTCGCCATGGACACCGCCACCCGCCCGGTCTGCCTGATCACCGGTGCCGCCACCGGCATCGGGGCGGCCTGCGCGCGCGAGTTTGCGCGCCAGGGCTGGGATGTGGGCCTGGCCTATTTCGAGCCCACGGCCGCCGAGGCGCAGGCCGTGGCCCGCGACTGCGAGTCCCTGGGGGCGCGGGTGCTGCCCCTGGCGCTGGATGTGCGCGATGACGCGCAGTGCCGCGCGGTGGCGACGCAGGTGCAGGCCCATTTCGGGGGTCTGCAGGCCCTGGTCAACTCGGCGGGCAGCACCCGCTTTGTGCCCCATGCCGAGCTGGAGGGCCTGGACGGCATCGACTTCCAGCGCTTGAACGAGGTGAACCTGGTCGGCCCCTGGCAGATGACGCGCGCCTGCCGCAACGCGCTGGCGGCCTCGGGCCAGGGTGCCGTGGTCAACATCTCGTCAGTGGGCGGCGTGCTGGGGCGGGGCTCCTCGCTGGCCTACGCGGCCAGCAAGGGGGCACTCAACACCCTCACGCTGGGCCTGGCCCGGGCGCTGGCGCCAGCCATCCGCGTGAATGCGATCGCCCCGGGCTTTGTGGACGGCGGCCTGCCCAGCCGGGTGCTGAGTGAGGCCGAACACGCCGAGGTGCTGCAGCGCCAGCGCCAGGCCTCGGTGCTGCAGCGCGTGTCGCAGCCCGACGAGGTGGCCGCGCTGGCCTGGTTTGTGGCGGCGCGCTCGCCCGGCATGACCGGCTCGGTGCTGCTGATGGACAACGGCCTGCACCTGAACGCAGGCTGACCGGGCCTCAAACCGTTATGAAAAGGAATCAAAAACTGCAGGTAAACACGGGTGGTGACACCGCTCGTCGGCTGGAAAAATCAAGGTACAGACCGTGACGCCAACCGGGCGTCGCCGCTGAGCGACACCTTATTTTCCGGAGACTGACATGACCTTTCCCGACACCCTGCACCCGAACCGCCGTCAATGGCTGCAAAGCACCGGCGCGGGCGCCCTGCTGGCCGCCCTGGGCACCTCTGCGCTGGCCCAGACCAGCCCCTTCGAATCGGTGAAGATCATCACCGGCTTTGCGGCGGGCGGCACCTCGGACACCCTGTGCCGGCGCGTGGCCGACAAGCTGCCGGGCACCGGCTACACCAAGACGGCCTATGTCGAGAACAAGACCGGCGCGGGCGGGCAGATCGCGATCCAGTTCGTGAAGTCGCAGAACCCCGACGGCCTGACCCTGCTGCAGACCCCCATGTCGATGCTGGGCATCTACCCGCACATCTACAAAAAGCTGGCCTACGACCCGGTGGCCGACCTGAGCCCGGTGTCGCTGGCCTGCGTGTTCGACTTCGGTTTTGCCGTGGGCCCCTCGGTGCCCGCCAGCGTGAAGACCGTGCCTGACTTCCTGGCCTGGTGCAAGGCCAACCCCAAAGAGGCCAACTTCGGCTCGCCGGCCGCCGGCTCGGTGCCGCACTTTGTGGGCTCGCTGCTGGGCCACCACGCCGGCATCGACCTCAAGCACATCGCCTTCCGCGGCACCCAGCCGGCGATTCTCGACATGATCGGCGGCCAGTTGCCCGCGGTGTCGGGCCCGCTGGGCGAGTTCTCCCAGCACGTGGCGGCGGGCAAGTGTCGGCTGCTGGCCTCTACCGGCGCCCAGCGCAGCAAGTTCACGCCCAACACCCAGACCATGGCCGAGCAGGGCCTGAAAGACATGGTGTTCGGCGAGTGGTTCGGCTTCTACCTGCCGGCCAAGGCCCCGCGTGAACTGGTGCAGCGCCTGAACACCGCCTTGCGCGCCGCCCTGGCCACCCCCGAGGTGGTGGACGGCCTGGGCGCCATGGGCCTGGAGGCCAAGTCCTCCACCCCGGCCGAGCTGACCGCCTTGCTGAAAACCGATTTCGAACGCTGGGGCCCGCTGGTGAAAACCATCGGCTTCAGTGCCGACGCCTAGAGCGTTAACCCGAGCGCCCTGCGGGGCGCCTCCTCAGGAGACTTGATCATGAACGCCCCCCTCTCGCCTCAGCGTCTGCAACCGCCCGCCCCGCCCACGGGCATGCACCCGGACGAATGGGCCCAGCGCCAGCAACTGGCGGCCTGCTACCGCGTGTTCGCGCTGCTGGGCTGGACGGAGATGATCTACAACCACATCACGCTGCGCCTGCCCGACAGCGTGAGCGGGGGCGAGAAGCAGTTCCTGATCAACCCCTTCGGCCTGCACTACAGCGAGGTCACGGCCAGCAACCTGGTCAAGATCGACCTGCAGGGGCGGGTGCTCGACGGCTCGCGTTACCCGGTCAACCCCGCCGGCTTCGTGGTGCATGGCGCCATCCACGAAGGCCTGCCCGAGGCCCACTGCGTGATGCACACCCACACCACCGCCGGCGTGGCTGTGGCCTGCGTGCAGGGGGGGCTGCAGCAGAGCAATTTCTACACCGCGCAGCTGCACAACATGGTGGGCTACCACGACTTCGAGGGCATCACCGTGCATGCCGAAGAGGGCCCGCGCCTGGTCAACAACATCCGCGGCAAGCCCGCCGTGATCCTGCGCAACCACGGCCTGCTGGCCTATGGGCAGACCTTGCCCCAGACCTTCGCCATCCTGTGGACACTGCAGCGCGCGTGCGAGATCCAGCTGGCCACCCTGTCCATGGGCCCGGCCATCCCCGTGACCGAAGAGGCCGCCATCAAGAGCAGCCGCGACGCCCTGCAGTTCAGCCCCGCCCACGGCGCCGGCCAGGACGTGTTCGACGCCCTGGTGCGTCAGGTGGAACGGCTGGACAGCAGCTACCAGCACTGAACACGGCCGCGCCACAATCTGAGCCTGGGTTCACAGCCTCGCTTATCTTTGGCCCCCCTCGGGGCGAACATGGACATCTCATGAAAGCATGCATTTACGGCGCCGGTGCCATCGGCGGCTGGATCGGTGCCGGCCTGGCCGGCGCGGGTGCCACCCTCAGCGTGGTGGCCCGGGGCGCCACCCTGGAGGCCCTGCAAGCGCACGGCCTGCGCATTGAACAAGGCGGCCAGCCACGCAGCGTGGCGGTACAGGCCAGCGCCAACCCGGCCGAGCTGGGGGTGCAGGATCTGGTGGTGATCGCCGTCAAGGCCCCGGCCCTGGTCGAGGTGGCACGCCAAATCGCCCCCCTGATCGGGCCCGACACCGTGGTGCTGACGGCCATGAACGGCGTGCCCTGGTGGTTTCTGCAGGGCTTTGGCGGGGCCCTGGCCGGGCGGCAGCTGCAGTCGGTCGACCCCACCGGCGAGATCACGGCCGCCATCCCCCCCGCTCAGGTGATCGGCTGCGTGGTGCATGCCAGTTGCTCGCTGAACGGCCCCGGCCACGTGAAACACCACTTCGGCAACGGCCTGATCATCGGCGAGCCCGCCGGCGGCAGCAGCCCGCGCAGCGAGGCCTTGCTGGCCCTGCTGCTGAAGGCCGGCTTTCAGGCCAGCGCCTCGACCCAGATCCAGCGCGACGTCTGGTACAAGCTGTGGGGCAACATGACGGTCAACCCGGTGAGCGCCCTGACCGGCGCCACCACCGACCTGATCCTGGGCGACCCGCAGGTGCGCGACTTCATCTCGGCCGTGATGCGCGAGGCCAAGGCGATCGGCGAGCGCATCGGCATCCCGATCGACCAACAGCCCGAAGACCGGCACCAGGTCACCCTGAAGCTGGGCGCCTTCAAGACCTCGATGCTGCAAGACGTGGAGGCGCGGCGCAGCGTCGAGCTCGACGCCCTGGTGGGCGCGGTGCGCGAACTGGGCCAACTGGCCGGCGTGAGCACCCCTTTCACCGACGCCCTGCTGGGCCTGGCCCGGCTGCAGGCGCAGACCCTGGGGCTCTATCCAAGATGACGACGATGACCCGCCCAAGCGCCCTGCTGCCCTGGCTGCTGGCCGCCGGCCTGCTCGCTGCCACGAGCGCCCAGGCGGTGGACGAGAACGCCGGCAACAAGGCCCCGGTCAAGGTGGTCGCCCCGAGCACCCTGAGCGTGAGCGGCCCGGCCGGCCAGGGCGCGCTGCGCCTGTATGCCTCGCGCGATCTGCAAGACCCGGCAGCGCTGGCCGATGTCGAACGGGCCGTGCTGGTGTTCCACGGCCGCCTGCGCGACGCCAACGTGTACTGGGCCTCGGCGCGCAAGGCCGCCCAGGCCGCCGGGCCCGCCGCCGCCCACAGCCTGCTGCTGGTGCCGCAGTTCCTGGCCGAGCGCGACGTGGCCGCCCACGACCTGCCCGCCGACACCCTGCGCTGGAGCCTGGAGGGCTGGATGGGCGGTGAGGCCGCCACCGCGCCCGCCGCGCTCAGCTCCTTCGAGGCGATCGACGCGCTGTTGGCGCTGCTGGCCGACCGGCAGCGCTTTCCCAGACTCAGCCAGGTGGTGGTGGCCGGCCACTCGGGCGGCGCCCAGGTGGTGCAGCGCTACGCGGTGGTGGGCCAGGGCGAAGGCCGCCTGCCCGGCGTGGCCGTGCGCTACGTGGTGGCCAACCCCTCGTCTTACCTGTACTTCCATCCCGGGCGCCCGGTGCCGGCCGTGGCCGCCACCTGCCTCGGGGTGGACCACTGGAAGTACGGCTGGACCGACGCCCCCGGCTACGCGCGCCAGCTCAGCCCCGCCGCCTACGAGGCCCGCTACCTGCAGCGCGATGTGCTCTACCTGCTGGGCAGCGCCGACACCAACCCGCAGCACCCGGCCCTCGACAAAAGCTGCGCCGCCGAGGCCCAGGGCCCCTACCGCTACGCCCGCGGCCACGCCTATGTGGACGACCTGCGCCAGCGCCACCCCGGGCTGGCCCAGCGCCAATTCGACGTGCCCGGCGTGGGCCACGACGGCGACGCCATGCTGGGCTCCGCCTGCGGCCAGGCCGCGCTGTTTGACGCGCCCGAGGCCTGGGCCCGCTGCAAGGCCCCCTGAGTCCGATCCAGCCTGGCCACCCCCGGCTTGAAACCGGGGCGCTTCTGTGCTTCACTTCCTGAGGACGTGCGCCCCGGCGGGCACACGCCCCAGCCATGGCCTCGATCGGATCGTCCACCTCTGCCGCTGCCATCACCCCACTGCCGGCCTCCTCCAGCCGCAGCAGTGCGGCAGCGCGCACCGAACTGAGCCCCGACCAGCAGCGCCAGGTCGCCGCGCTCAAGGCCACCGACCTGCGCGTGCGCAACCACGAACAGGCCCACATCTCGGCCGGCCAAGGCGTGGTCACCACCGGTGCCCAGTACACCTACACCACCGGGCCCGATGGCGTGCGCTATGCCGTGGCAGGCGAAGTGGGCATCGACACCTCGCGCGAGCAAAAGCCCGAGGCCAACATCGACAAAGGCCAGCGCATCCAGTCGGCCGCCCTGGCCCCGGCCGACCCCAGCCCGCAGGACCGCCGCGTGGCCGCCGTGGGCGCCAAACTGGCGGCCGACGGCCAGAGCGAATTGAATGCCCAGCGCCAGCAGCAGGCCACCGAAAGCAGCAGCCCGCAGGCTCGGCGCGGCACGGCCGCCTACCGCTCGGTAAACTCGAGTTCGGACACCGACACCCGCCTCAGCCTGTTCGCCTGAACCAGAGCCCGGCCGGCCGAGGTGCCCCCATCCACTGCCTCACCGAATTCCCCACCGGAGTCTTCATGTCCCGTCTGCAGCTTTATTTCGCCCCAGGCACCTGTGCCCTGGCCGTCCACATCGCCCTGACCGAAGCCCAGGCCGGCCATGAGCTGGTGCGCGTGAATTTCGCCGTGGCCCAGCAGCGCACGCCCGAGTACCTGGCGGTCAACCCCAAGGGGCGCGTGCCGGCCCTGGTGACCGAGCACGGCGTGCTGACCGAAACCCCGGCCCTGCTGCTGTACGTGGCCCAGCGCTTTCCCGACGCGGGCCTGGCCCCGCTGGACAACCCCTTCCTGCTGGCCCGCATGCAAGAGGTGAACAGCTACCTGTGCTCGACCGTGCACATCAACCACGCACACCGTCCGCGCGCCTCGCGCTGGGCTGACGAGCCCGAAGCCATTGCCGGCATGCAGCGCAAGGTGGCCGCCAACATGACCGAGAACTTCCAGCTGATCGAAAAGCACTACCTGCAAGGCCCCTGGGTGCTGGGCGACACCTACTCTGTGGCCGACGGCTACCTGTACACCGTCTCCACCTGGCTGGCCAGCGACGGGGTGGACATCGCGCAGTTCCCCAAGGTGGTGGCCCACCGTGAGCGTCTGCTGCAGCGCCCCGGCGTGCAACAGGCCTTGGCAACAGGCGCCTGAAGCGCCCAGCCCGTGTCACCTGCAGCCCTCTTTTGAGGCGGCAGAGCACGGGCGCTGCGAAAAAACCGATGAACGACGTCCCCGAACTGGCCTCCGTCAACCGCTGGCTGCTGCTGGGCACGGCCATCGTGGCCGAGGTGATCGGCACCAGCTTCATGAAGTCGTCCGAGGGCTTCACCCGGCTCGGGCCCTCGCTGGCGGTGGTGCTGGGCTATGGCCTGGCTTTCTACCTGCTGTCGCTCACGCTCAAGGTGATGCCGGTGGGCGTGGCCTACGCGGTGTGGTCAGGGGTGGGCATCGCGCTCATCACCGTGATCGCCTGGGCCGTGCATGGCCAGCGCCTGAACGGGCCCAGCCTGCTGGGCCTGGGCCTGATCATGGCCGGTGTGGCCGTGCTGCAGCTTTATGCGGACTGAGCCCGGTCGTCCACCGCAAAACTGACCCGGGGCGCCGCGTGAAATCCGCGGCGACAGACGCGACCACCGGGCAATTGAATGCAGTCCAAACCAGCCTTCTTTGGTGAGGCCCCTCTCCTCTCACGCTCGATCCTTGGGCTTGGCAAGCATCAGCACCCCCTTGCCCAAAAAATAATTGAGGGGAACCATCATGGCTGTGACCTCAAGTGGTGCCCAAACTCGGCTCTGCTGAAAGCCCTCGATCAAAACGGACAACAGGGGCGCCGATAAAGCATATTGAACAAGATAGATCCAGGGATAGGAAAAAACGCCTCGCCAGGAGAGCCCTACCTTGAATACCCAGAGAGCATTCAAGCAGTATGAGATCAAGATGCCTGATGCGTAGGCTACGGCGAAGGCAAGTTGGTAATGCATCCAGTTCTTGAGCGCCAAATAGATCATCCATGACAAGCCTGTATTGGCGACTCCGCTCAACACAAAACGAATCACACGTCCCAAGCGCTCTCGCCAGGATGCCTTCATCGGGTGCTCGTCAGGGAGGTCAATGCCATGAACTCCGTGTAATCTCTGACATAGTCTGCTGGATCATAGGAGTGCGATGCAAACACCAACAAGATGGCATCTTGTGAGTATTTGTATTGGGTCCCCCAGACCATGGGCGGCAGATAGAGACCTGCCGCAGGGTTGTCAAGCATCACCTCCATGCGCTGCTGGCCATCGTCCACCATGACCGAACAGCGACCTCTCACACAGATGAGGAATTGATGGCATTCTCGATGCGCATGCTCACCCCTGGTCTTTTCGCTTGGAACGTTGAATACCAAAAAGTAGCGCTTCGGCGCAAATGGAATTTGCGACTCAAAATCACCAACTGACAAATCACCACGCATATCCTTGACCAGTCTCAGGTGATGCATGGTGACGCCACGCACCGCCAGAGAATAGGAAGCAGGCTTTTCTTTTGGATCGGAGTCAGAAAATAATGGAGCCGACAAAACCTGCTCTACGCCATCACGGACAGGTGTCTGAGCATTTGAATAGCCGGTAATTCTCGCAGGATTACCCATCACTATGGCATTCGGAGGTACCGACTTGGTCACCACCGCGCCAGCACCAACCATGGCTCCTTGGCCGATCACAATCCCGGGCAGGATACTGGCGCCAGCACCGATGGAAGCGCCCTTCTCGATGATCGTTTTTAAAAACTTCTCCGGTTGCTGACGGGAGCGAGGAAACTTGTCATTTGAAAAACTGACATTGGGGCCAATGAAAACATCATCCGCCACGCGCAGCCCATCCCACAACTGAACACCCGATTTGACAGTGACGCGATGGCCCAACTCGACATCATTTTCGATGAAACAATGCGAGCAAATATTGCAATCCTCGCCCATCACGGCCCCAGGCAACACCACAACATACTGCCAAACACGGGTCCTCGATCCTACTTTTACAGATTGGACATCAGCTGTTGAATGAATTGTCGGCATATTTATTTGATTGATGATGGAACGCTCTGGGGGCCATACGCGAATCAGAGATCATTTTTGAATTTTCTGGCTACGATCGACAATGGCCTCTGTTTTGTATTCTCATAGGTGCGCCAAGCATAATTACCGACAACCCCGATACCCAGGAGATTGAGGCCGCCTAAAAAAAGCACTGTCAGCATTGTTGCTGCGTAACCGGGTACCGGAATCAGGCCGGATATCTTGGCAACCACCACAAAGACACTGAGCAACAATGAAACAAGAACCCCCACGCTCCCCAGTCGGATCAGCAGTCTGATTGGGTAATCAGTGAATGCAAAAACGCTGTCCAGCATGTATTCAGCCTTTTTACGGAAACTCCAGGCCGATTTACCATGAACTCGTGCTCTCCGCTCGTAACCGATGAGCTCGCGTCGAAATCCAAGCCAGAAGATCAAAGCAATCAACGAGGACCGGGACTCCTCCAGTTTCAGAATCTGCTCTTTGAATTCGCGATTGCAGCCAAAAATATCAACTCCTCCTGGGGGCATTTCAGGCACGATCCAGCGCCGGTACAAAGCCCAAAAAAGGCCAGAGGTCATGCGACTCAGCAAGGGATCTTTGCGGGAAATACGCGTGCCTAGAACCACGTCGCAGACGTCACGGTCAAGCAGATCGAAGAAATCGAGCAGCAACTGAGGCGGCTCCTGAAGATCAGCCGCCATGACACCGAAATAAGTCCCTCGCGCAGCCGCCAAGCCCGTACGGATGGCGGCAAAAGAGCCAAAGTTTCGCGAATGCACCAACAACTGGGCTGCAAAAGCGAAGTCTGGCAAGCCTTCACGCACACGGTCAAAACTGCGATCAGGGCTGCCATCAATGACAAACACCGCCTCCAACGAACCATCCAACGCAGTGTTCAGGTCCGATAAAACCTTGAACAAATCAGGCAATGACTCCTCATTGCCATAGATCGGTATCACGACTGAATATTTCATGGTCGCCAACTGTTCACTGATTCAACAACATGGGCCACCTCTTGCTCCGTCATTTCTGGATAACAAGGAAGGGTCAGAACCTGCTTGGCCAGCAGTTCTGTGCAAGGCAGGGCCCTGACGGTGTTGCCCGCCAAAATGGGTTGCTGATGATCAGGGATCGGATAATGGACATCTGTTGCGACGCCACATTGGTGCAGGTGCGCCGCCAAGGATTCCCGTGCCTCGACCAGCACGACGAACAGATGCACGACGTGATTCTCGCCAAGATCTGTCGGCACCTTGACCCACGGATTTTTCAAACCGCGTTCATAGCAATGGCCCCAATGACGCCGACTTGCATTGTCCCTGTCCAGATGAGGCAGAAAGACCCTCAAATACGCAGACTGCAATTCATCCAGACGGCTGTTCCTGCCCCCGGGATAGGTCACTTTGTATTTCTGGCTCCAGCCATACTGGCGCAACTGGCGCAAAGCCAGCTCGGTTTTCTGATCGCGGCAAACCACGGCGCCGCCGTCGCCTAGTGCGCCTAGATTTTTGGTAGGGTAAAAGCTGAAGCAGGCGGCATCGCCAAACGCCCCCACCCGACGACCGGCAACACAGGCACCATGGGCCTGCGCACAGTCCTCGATCAAGGGAACGCCACGGTCAGCGCAGAGCTTGGCCATCAACTCAATGCCCGGTACAGCCCGACCGTACAAGTGCGTGACAACAATCGCTTTGACCCCTGCCTGCAACGCAGCTTCAACTTCAGCAATCGATGCGCACTGGGTCTGCAAATCAACGTCCATGAAGAAGGGCTGGGCCCCAAGATGAAGAATGCTGCCGCAGGTGTACATGCCCGCATTGGCCACCGTTGCCACGACATCGCCAGGCTCGACCCCGAGCGCACGCAATGCCAATTCAATGGCATCGGAGCCATTGGCCACCCCTACGGCGAAGTCCACACCCACATAGGCTGCAAATTCTTTTTCAAACGCGGCAGTCTCAGGTCCCAGCACCAGCCATCCACTGGCTAAGACACGTTGGGTAGCCTCCTCCAGCAAAGGTCGATAGCGGGCCAATCGGATCGCAAGATTGTTGATCTTTTGCACAGCTCAATAAAATAAATGACCCGCATGTGAGCAGGTCGGTCAAGAAATCGTGAAAGGTGAGGCCATCAAGGAAGGACTTTGAGTTTGCAGCGCAGGTCGACGTCTTTTAAGCGAATCGATGGGCTTGCCGCCGCCAAGTCAATGCGTACTCTATGACCAAAACCCACTGAACTTTCCAAAATAAAGTTCAATGTCTCGAACTTTCCGTCTTGCAGCGCATGGACAGGGAGCGCCAGCGACCGGGCCATCTGGAACTCATCTCCTGGTCCTATGGGGGAATAGACCCGCACCACGTCATCTTGACGACTCTGCATCTGAACAGCGACCTCCAATACCCTGCAGGTGCTCATTGGCAGCACCTCAGGCATATGCAGCCATAACTGGGGGTTCTGACCATGGATCGTTTCAAAATCCTGTTCCCCGCGCTGTGGCGTCGCATTTCGCCATGAGGCCTGTACCAGAGCCTTGTCCCTGGAGAATTTGTACCAGCTGGGCGCCAAAGTGGATTCGTCAGGCGTTGGCAGGATAGGCACAGAACGGACAAACGATGCCTGAATTCCTCGGGCATAGGCATAGGAGCGAGAAAGGTCAGGCAGAAAATCAACCTGTGGGCATTGCAGTGGACGGCCCTCTTGAAGCCGCTTGATCAGACACTCGCGAAGTGCCAATTGAGATCCACTGACATCCCGAAAATATCGGTCATGCTCCAATGCGCCAGCGTGGATCCCATACACCACGAAAAGTGTCGCCAGGGCTAGGCTGATTCGTCGCAGCCATGTCATTGACATTGGCCGAGACCGCAAGATAAGAAAGCAGGCAACGCCAGCACACCAGGGCCACCACAAGGTGACCCAGAAATAATGAAATCGCTGCATGCCAAAGCCGAAGATCTCCAGAGGCAACTGGATTTCAGCCGGTCGCCAATGGGTGCGACCAACAGCCACCATCAACAAGTAAACAGAGACGCCAAAAAACAAAGGCCCGATGACGCTCATCAAATGAATCGACGGCTGATCGACCTGGTCTGAACGCATCAGATGCCGCACGCCCCAACACATGGAAAGGACGATTGCGCAACCCACGATCAATGACAAGCCAAGAGAAAAACCAGGCGACCCGCCCGGCAGCAGCAGGGCCCGCCCCAACTTGCCAAGCAAATACCACCAGAAATCTGGTTCATAGGGCCAGGCTTTAGGCACTGGATGAGGATCTACGCCATTGCGCGGAATCAATGCCCAGTAACAATGCTCAAAAGCAGTTATCAACCCGATCAACGTCAGGATTGTTCCAGCCCGCCTCAGAGAGACTCCAGCTTTGTTGGACTTACGAAGCAATGCCCATGAAAAGCAAAGAAAGAAAACACCTGTCGCCAGTATCGCAAAGGCACCCGAGATGTAGGCGATTCCGGCAAGCAAGCCCAAAATAAAAACAAGAGGCTGTCGGTAGCGATCCAATAGAGAATCCGCCAGCATCAGGCGAATAATACCGAGGATAAATACCAACGGCAGCGCCTGATGGTAAGCCAAGTTCTGCGAGCCCCAATAGGACCCTGGCTGCAGCATGAACAGAGTCAAAGAAAAGCACGCAGCGCACAAAACAAAATCCCGCAGGACTCGTCGCAAAATAGCCCACTGCAGCGACAGCAGCGACCCCATCACAACCAGATAGCTGAGCACCTGATAGGCAACCGAATTTCCATGCAGAAACTTTTGTGCCAGATCATCCAAAAAATAACCGACCGGGGCAAGAGTTCCACCACCGATTGTTAAAAATCGAGACAGGCTGAACTTGCCGAGGTTCTCATTATCGAGAAAACGCCAATCATCATAATTTGGAAGGTCAACGCCATTGGAAATCCAGGAAATCAGGCTCAGCCCAAAACTAATAAGCGGCAAAGCACAAAGAACAACAGACCATAGACCCCAGAAATTTGCTGCCCTCTTCTCCCGTTCTGGCAACGAACTGGCTTGCTGTATCGGCTTCATTTCATGTCACCGCAGGAGAATAAAAAAGAGAAAAACAAGCCAAGGGCACAGGAGCATTCGCCCCTCCAACGTACAACCATAAGCTTGCGCAACATGGAACGATCATTGCTCATCTGGCGACCTCCCCCGAGGAAACGGTCTGGAAATGGTTTATCAAAACTCAGAAGCTGAAAAAGGCACACAATCTCACAAAATTGAGCCGGAAGCGCCCTGACCATCGATAGCAACAGACCATTCGAAGGCATATTAAAGACCGATATTTCAGCACCTTGTCACTAAAAAATGCGAGCCCCAGTCTAGCAGGTTACAAAGTACTATTCTCATCAGCCCAGTGGCCCGCACCCAGGCGGTAGGCGCTGTTCGACCAAGACAGTCTGAATGTCTGCTACTTGTGGGCCTGGGCAGAACCTTGCCAACGAGACCGATTTTTCTTTTAGAAAGTTTGACGGGTTCAAACTGGCATCACGGCCAGAGCGGTCGCAGAGCCCAAGAATGGGCCACGCGCGGATCAGAATCGACACCCTGTTTCTCTCGCCTGAGTGAGGCTGACATTCTGGGTCTTTGCGCCAGTGCCCCCGAAAACGCAAAGGCGAGGGCCCAACGGCATGTGCTCGGAGACCCTGTGATGGCGTCGATCCAATCAGCAGGGCTGCTGCGTGGCTGCATTGGTCAAACCAGATCGAGGAGGTCTGAACGCCCAACACCTTCCCTCGGAGCCGGGCGCGTGTGCACAGGTGCCGCTCGCCATTCAGCGATGGCGCTGAGCGGCAGCGAGATCGGAGTTTGTCCCGGCAGCGAAATAAGGCAGCCCAAGTGGCGCCTTGATGTCGTGGGTACCGGACGTCAACCGATGTCCACAGCCATGGCCACCCGCGGCGCCACGGCGCACATCAGCTCATAGCCCACGGTGCCGGCGGCATGGGCCACCTCGTCGATGGGCAGCACGGCGCCCTTGGACGAGCGGCCCCAGAGCGTGACCTCGGAGCCGAAGCCGAAGGGCACGCCGGCCTGCTCCAGCGGCGTCAGGTCGAGCATCAGCATGTCCATGCTGACGCGGCCCACCAAGCGGGTGCGCACGCCGTTGACCAGGATGGGGGTGCCGGTGTCGGCATGCCGCGGGTAGCCGTCGGCATAGCCGCAGGCCGCAATGCCCACGCGCATGGGCACCTCGGCCTGGAAGCGCGAGCCGTAGCCCACGGTGGCGCCGGGCGCCAGATCCTGCACCGCCAGCAGGCGGGTGTTCAGGCTCAGGGTGGGCTGCAGGCCCCAGTGGGCCGCACTGTGCTCCGGAAAATCAGGCGCGCTGCCGTACAGCACGATGCCGGGGCGGGCCCAGTCGCTCTTGATGCGGGGCTGGGCGCTGTGGCGCAGCGTGGCCGCGCTGTTGGCCAGGCTGCGTTCGCCCGGCAGGTCGGCGGTGGCGGCGAGAAAGGCCTCTTCTTGGTGGGCGATGCCACGCGGGCCATCGGCGTCGCTGAAGTGGGTCATCAGCGAAATCTCGTCCACCTGGGGCAGGGCATTGAGCCGAGTCCAGGCCGAGCGGTAGCGCTCGGGGGTGAAGCCCAGGCGGTTCATGCCCGAGTTCATTTTGAGGAACACCCGGTGCGGCACCTGGGTCTTGTGGGCGGCCAGCATGTCGATCTGCTCGTCGCAGTGCACCGCATGCCACAGGTCCAGGCGCGAGCACAACTCCAGGTCACGCGCCTCGAACACGCCCTCGAGCAGCAGGATGGGGCCGCGCCAGCCCAGTCGGCGCACGCGCTCGGCCTCGGCCAGGTCCAGCAGGGCAAAGCCGTCGGCGCCGCGCAGACCTTCGAAGGCCCGCTCGATGCCGTGGCCGTAGGCATTGGCCTTGACCACCGCCCACACACGGGCGTCCGGCACAGAGCGACGCACCTGCGCCAGATTTTGCTGCAATGCAGCAGTATGAACAGTGGCTTGGATCGGACGCGGCATGGCGGGAAGCTGAAGTCGAAGTAAGGGGATTTTGGCACTTCAGCCCTGGGGGCCCGTGATATAACCGATTGCCTTTTTGAGGCCTCGTTCAACATTACAAAAGTATCAGTTTTGCTGATGCACGAATCAGCCACTCCATGAAGCGCGGTTTCTACACCATCATGTCGGCGCAGTTTTTCAGCTCGCTGGCCGACAACGCCATATTCGTGGCCGCGGTTGAACTGCTCAAGAGCGAAGGCGCCCCCGAGTGGCAGCGCGCGGCCCTGGTGCCCATGTTCGCCCTGTTCTACGTGATCCTGGCGCCCTTCGTTGGGGCCTTTGCCGACGCCCAGCCCAAGGGCAAGGTGATGTTCATCAGCAATGCCATCAAGGTGCTGGGCTGCATGCTGATGTTGTTCGGCACCCACCCACTGATGGCCTACGCCGTGGTGGGCCTGGGCGCGGCGGCCTACTCACCGGCCAAGTACGGCATCCTGACCGAGCTGCTGCCGGCCTCGCAACTGGTCAAGGCCAATGGCTGGATCGAGGGGCTGACCATCGCCTCCATCATTTTGGGTGTGCTGGTGGGCGGCCAACTGGTGGGGCATTCGGTGTCGGGCCTGCTGCTGTCGTTTGACTTCCCGGTGTTCGACACCGGGGTCGACACCCCGCCCGAGGCCGCCATCTTCGTGCTGATCTTCGTCTACGCGCTGGCCGCCTGGTTCAACACCCGCATCCCGCACACCGGCGTGACCATGCGCCCGCTGCGCCAGAACCCCGAGCAGAGCGTGCTGCGCAACGCCTTGAACCTGGTGCCTGATTTCTGGAACTGCAACTCGCGCCTGTGGCATGACCGGCTGGGCCAGATCTCGCTGGCCACCACCACCTTGTTCTGGGGTGTCAGCGGCAACCTGCGCTACATCGTGCTGGCCTGGAGCGCCGCCGCGCTGGGCTACAGCACCACCCAGGCCTCGTCCCTGGTCGGGGTGGTGGCCATCGGCACGGCCGTGGGCGCCGTGGTGGCGTCGATGCGCATGCGCCTGGAGCACGCCACCCGCGTCATGCCCCTGGGCATCGCCATGGGCGTGCTGGTGGTGCTGATGAATTTCATCGACAACGTGTGGCTGGCCGCGCCCTTCCTGATCCTGCTGGGAGGCCTGGGCGGCTTTTTGGTGGTGCCCATGAATGCGCTGCTGCAGCACCGCGGCCACAACCTGATGGGTGCGGGCCGCTCGATTGCCGTGCAGAACTTCAACGAACAGGCCTGCATCCTGGCCCTGGGCGCCTTCTACAGCCTGTCGACCAAGTTCGGCCTGTCGGCCTTCGGCGCCATCACGGCCTTCGGTCTGGTGGTGGCGGTGGCCATGTGGCTGATCAAGCGCTGGCACCAGCACAACTGCGTGCAGCACGCCGACGAGCTCCACGAGCTGATCACCCTGGCACGCAACGACCAGGGGCATTGAGGTTTCGATCCTGGAAGGCGCTGACGAGGGCGGTGTATAACCCGTCTCAGCACCTCAACCGCCGGAGCCGCCCCCATGCCCAAGAACGCCGAATTCACCCTGAAGCTGGAGCCCGCACTGCGTGACGCCTTCACGGCGGCTGCCAAGGTGCACCATCAGCCGCCCGAGCAGATCCTGCAAGACTTGGTGCGCGGTTTCGTGCAGCGCCAGCACCAGGCGCACGACTACCAGACGTTTCTACATGACAAGGTCGCGACCGCACGCGAGCAGGTTCGCGCGGGCCAGTACCACGCGGCTGGCGAGGTAGACACCCGGTTGGCGACCCGGCGCCCGGCCTTGCCGGCCCAGGCGGGGCGGGCCGGCTCATGAGGGTCTTCTGGGCCTCGGCCGCCGAGCAGGACCGCAGCGCCATCATGGACTACACCCGCCAGGGCAACCCGCTGGCCGCCATCCAGTTGGATGAGCTCTTCGCCCAGTGGGCCGCTCGCCTCGCAGGGCACCCCTTGCTGGGCCACGCCGGCCTGATCCCGGGCACGCGTGAGCTGATCCCCCACGAAGACTACCGCCTCGTCTATGAGGTGCAGAGTGACACAGTGTGGATTCTGGCCCTGGTGCAAACTGCCCGCACCTGGCCATGACCCAGCCCACTGCATGAGCCCTTCAAGCCCGAACACCCCCCTGAATCACGCCCCCCTGCAAGCCCTGCCCTGCGTGCTGGCCCTGATGTTCAACGCCTTTGTCTGGGGCGTGTCATGGTGGCCGCTGCGCCAACTGGAGCAGGCGGGCCTGCACCCGCTGTGGGCCACCGCGCTGATCTACTTGCTGTCGCTGGGCGTCACGCTGCTGCTGCGGCCCGGGGCACTGGGCGGCTTGCTGCGCCACCGCGGGCTGTGGCTGCTGTCGCTGGGGGCGGGCATGACCAATGTGTGCTTCAACTGGGCCGTGACGGTGGGCGATGTGGTGCGGGTGGTGCTGCTGTTCTACCTGATGCCGGTGTGGTCCACCCTGCTGGCGTGGTGGCTGCTGGGCGAGCGCCCGCGCCTGGCCTCGCTGCTGCGCATGGCCCTGGCCCTGGCCGGGGTGGCGGTGGTGCTGAAGGCGCCGGGGGTGGACTGGCCGGTGCCCGAATCGATGGCCGACTGGCTGGCCCTGGGCGGCGGCGCCAGTTTTGCACTGACCAATGTGCTGCTCAAACGCTTCAGCAACGCCCCGGCCGAATCACGGGTGCTGGCCATGTTCGGCGGCGGCTCGGTGCTCTCGTGCGCCACGGCGGCGCTGGGGGTGGCCCAGGGCCACATCAGCCCCCTGCCCGCGGCAGCGCCCGGCTGGCTGCTGCTGGCCGCCGGCCTGAGCCTGGCCTACCTGCTGGGCAATGTGGCGCTGCAGTACGGCGCCTCGCGCCTGGCGGCCAGCACCACCTCGCTGGTGATGCTGTCGGAGGTGCTGTTTGCCAGCGCCTCGTCGGTGCTGCTGGGGGCAGCCGAACTGCCGCTGCGGGTGTGGCTGGGCGGCGCCTTGATTGTGGCGGCGGCGGCCTGGCAGGCGCTGACGCCGGGTGCCGACGCGGACGGCTCAAACCCCTGAGCCGTCCCGGGAATGTCGCACTTCTGACGGTGTGGCTTCTGGGCCACCGCTAGCATGGCCCACCCCACAACCACCGATTGGAGCCCTGCATGCCCTGCGTCTACGATTTCGAAGCCCAGCAGATCAACGGCCAGACCGTGCCCTTGAAACAATTCGAAGGGCAGGTGCTGCTGATCGTGAACACCGCCAGCGCCTGTGGCTTCACACCACAGTTTGCCGGGCTCGAGACGCTGCACCAGAGCTATGGCGAGCGGGGCCTGGTGGTGCTGGGCTTTCCGTGCAACCAGTTCGGCCACCAGGACCCGGGCAGCGACGAGCAGATTGCCAGCTTCTGCCAGCTCAACTACGGCGTGAGCTTTCCGATGATGAGCAAGATCGAGGTCAACGGCGCCGACGCCCACCCGCTGTACCGCTGGCTGACCGCTGAAGCCCCGGGCCTGCTGGGCAGCAAGATGATCAAGTGGAACTTCACCAAGTTCCTGGTGGGCAAGGACGGCCGCGTGATCCGCCGCTACGCACCGCAGGATGCCCCCGCCAAACTGGCCGGCGACATCGAACAGGCCCTGGCGGCCTGAGCCCGGGGCCAGGGCCTCAGTGCGGCGCGGGCCGCTGGAACGCCCGCACGCCCATCATCACCCCGCCCATCAGCAAGCCGATGCCGGCCCCGGTGAGCCAGCCGGGCCACTGGCCGCGGTGCAGAAAGCCGTAGGCCAGGGCCGACAGGGTCTCGAACACGATCAACTGGCCCGTCAGCGAGGTGGGCAGCAGCTTGCTGGCACGGCTCCAGGCCAGGGTGCCGGCCCAGGAGGCAAACAGGCCCATGGCCAGCATCAGCAGCACAAAGCGGCCCGGCTGCGCGCCCAGGCCCATCCACCAACTGTGCCCAGGCAGGCGACCCTGCCACAGGCCCCAGACCAGCCAGCCCAGCGCCGCCAGCGGCAGCGTGGTCAGGCCTTGCGCGGTGGTCCAGGTGGTGGGCGACAGGCCTGGGTGCGCCTTGAGCCAGCGGGCGTTGCGGATGGGGTACCAGGTCCAGGCGGCCACGGCCACCACGGTGAGGGCAGCGCCCAGCCCGTAGGCGCTGCCCTCGCCACCGCCCAGGCGGGCCATCTCCGACTGGTTGACGCAGGCAATACCGCCCGCGATCAGGCCCAGCGAGGGCATCAGCCGCGCCCAGGGCAGTGAGCGGTCGTGCCAGTTGGCGCACACCGCGATCACCACCGGCAGGGTGCCGATCAGCACGCTGGCCAGGGGCACGCCCGCTGCCTGGATGCCGGCCGACAGGAACAGGTAGTACAGGATGTTGCCCACCAGGGACAGCTTGAAGGCCTCCACCCAGTCGGCCCGGCGCAGCGCCGCCAGGCGGCTGCGGTCAGGCCAGGCCAGCAGCAAGGCCACAGCGCCGAAGGCAATGTAGCGCCCGAAGGCCAGGGCCGCCGGCGGGTAGTCGGGCAGAAGGGCCGGGGCCACGAACACCAGCCCCCACATGAGGCCGGCGGCCAGGGCATAGGCCACCCCTCGGATCAGATCTGCTGCGGCCATGGAACGTGAAAGCGGGTGACTTCGGGGGTGGAGGAGGCCTGCAGTGTGCCCCAGGGGGGGCTGGCCGGTCTTGTACCGGATTGCGCCTTTCAGGAACGCGAAGGCGCCCGGCCCAGTTGCCGCTGGTAGGCCCCGGGCGTGATGCCATACAGGCGGCGCAGCAGCCGGTTCAGGTGCGACTGGTCCACCAACCCCACGCTGGCCGCCACCTCGGCCGGCGCCTCGCCCTGGGCCAGCAAGGCCTTGGCGCGTGCGCCTCGGCGCGCCTGCAGGAAGACCTGGGGCGTATGGCCGGTGCTTTGCCGGAAGCGGCGCAGAAAATGAAAGGGCGACAACCCCGCCTCACGGGCCAGGTCTTCCAGCCGCAGGGTCTGGTGCAGATGGGCTTCGAGGTAGTCACGCACCCGCGCCAGCACCGGGGGCGCCAGGCCGGCCGTTGGGGCCTCAGCCGCCCGGCCCCGGCCGTGGCGCTGCACCAGCTCGCTGGCCAGCGTGGCCAGCAGGCTGTCAAAGGCCAGCGGCTGATCGGCGCAGGTCCACAGCCCATCGAGCGCGGCGGTGACGCGCCGGCCCAGGGCCGGGTCATCCACCGCGGGTTGGGCAAAGCGCTGCACGGGCTGGCCGCACAGATCGGCCAGCAGGGGGGCATCGACGTAGACCATGCGGTAGCGCCAGCCCTGGTCGGTGTCGGCGCGGCCGGTGTGCAGCTCGTCGTCGTCCATCAACACCAGCGAACCCGGGCCGGCCAGGTGATCGCTGCCGCGGTAGCGAAAGCGCTCCACCCCCCACTCGACGGCACCGATGCCAAAGGCATCGTGGGCATGCGGTGCGAAAGCGTGGTCCACGATCTCGGCCCGGTACAGCTCCACCCCGGCCCGGTGCGGCACGCGCCGGTACAGGGCCCGGTCGCGCGGCGAGTCGAAGGCCTGTGGCACGCCACTGGGGCGCACCGGAGGCTCGACGGCGGGCACAGGCGCGTTCGTCAAGGCTCAGGACCGGCTGGACTGGCGCCAGGCGTGCTGTTGCAGCGATTCGAGCGTCACGAACTGCAGCGCGCTTTCATGGGTGGCCTCCAGCACCACCGGCGGGGCCACGCCGGCCTCCAGCGCCTCGCGCCAGCGCAGCGCGCACAGGCACCAGCGGTCGCCCGGCTTGAGTCCGGTGAAACGGTATTCGGGGCGAGGGGTGCTGAGGTCGTTGCCCACGCTCAGCGAGAAGGCCAGGAAGTCGGCCGTCACACGGGCACAGATCAGGTGGCTGCCGGCATCGCTGGCGTCGGTCTGGCAGCAGCCGTCGCGGAAATAGCCGGTCAAAGGGTCGTAGGAGCAGGCCATCAGCTCCGTGCCCAGCACGTTTTTCGCAGGAGACAAGGTGGTCATGGGGAAACTGCGCCAGGGCGCCAGATTGCAAAACCCCCAGTGTGCGACAAGCTGGTTTGCACTTTGTGAAATATGAACAAAAACCCCGCCTGCCCCAAGTGCATCAGGCGCGCTCGCGGCGGGTCTGCGCCCCCACCTCGCGCAACAGGTCGGCCAGGGTCTTGCCGGCTTCGTCGCGAAAGCGATCGTCCAGGCGTTCGAGCTGCGTCATGCGGTCCAGCCGGAAGCTGCGAAAAGCCTGCCGGGTTTCACACCAGGCGGCCAGCGTCCAGACCTGGCCCCAGAAGAAACAGCCCAGGGGGCGCAGCGTGCGCTCGCTGTGCTCGCCCGACAGCGCGTGGTAGCGCAGCCGCACCTTGTGGCGCGTCTGGGCCGCCTCGCGCAGTTGCTGCAGGTGCTGCTGCACCTGCGGGTCCTGCCCCAGGGTGGGGGCGTAGACGGCCTGCGACTCGGCCGCCGCGCGGGCCCCGGCCGGCAGCACCGACAGGATCTTGCCCAGGGCCTGTTCGGCCTCGCGCGCCAGTGCCGGGTCGAACCAGGCCTGGGCCAGGCGCACCGCCGCCAGCAGGGCGCCGGCCTCGGCCTGGGTGAACATCAGGGGCGGCAACTCAAAGCCGGCCCCCATGCGGTAGCCCACGCCGGCCTCGCCCTCGATGGGCACGCCCTGGTGCTGCAGGTCGGCCACGTCGCGGTAGATGGTGCGCTCGGACACCTCCAGCCGCTCGGCCAGAAAGGCGGCCGTGCTGAGGCGGCGCCCGCGGATCAGCTGGACGATGTGGAACAGGCGGTCGGCGCGGCGCATGAGCGTGGGTGGTGTGAGACAGGAAGGTCAGGGCCAGGCGGGCCGGGCCCCGGATCGGCGATGATGCCAGTTCCATCCCGGCCTGGAAGCGCGCCCATGAAAACCGCCCTCATCGTGATCGATGTGCAACAAGCCCTGTGCGAGGGCGAAGGTGCCGTCTGGCAGGCCCCGGCCCTGATCGAACGCCTCAACGGGCTGACGGCGCGCGCGCGGAAGGCCGGGGTGCCGGTGCTGTTCGTGCAGCACGAAAGCCCGGGCAGCCCCCTGGCGCACGGCTCGCGCGGCTGGCAGCTGGCCGACGGCTTGCACACCACCGCCCTGGACCTGCGGGTGGGCAAGACCACCGCCGACTCGTTTTTGAACACCGGCCTCAAGCTGCGCCTGGATGCGCTGGGCATCGAGGCCCTGGTGCTGTGCGGCATGCACACCGAGTTCTGCGTGGACACCACGGCCCGGCGCGCCCTGGCCCTGGGCTACCCGGTGACGCTGCCGGCCGATGGCCATGGCTCGGCCGGCAATGCCGCGCTGAGCGCGGAGCAGGTGGTGGCGCACCACAACATCACGCTGAGCCAGATCACCAGCTTCGGGCCCCGGGTGCGGGTGCTGGCCAGCGCCGACATCGACTTTTCGGCCTGAAGGCCTCAGGCCGGCCCCGCCACGCCCATGGCGCGGGCGATCAGGCCCATGTCGTGGGCGCTGAGCTCGAACAGGCCAAAGCGGAACCGCGCCCCCCAGCGCTGGCGGTCTTCGACAAACTCGAAGTGGTCCAGCAAGGGGTGAATGGGCACTTCGCGGGCTTGTTGCAGGTATTGCACATCGCGCCGGAACGGCACGAAGCCACCGCCCATATCAAACGCATAGGGCTGCCCTGGCGCCACCCGGCCGATCGAGACCAGGCGTTGCAGCAGGTCGGAGCTGCCCATGCGGGTGCTGGGCGCGTAATAGGCCACCCAGTCGCCGGGCTGCATGCGCGCCAGCGGGCCCCGCTTGCCGTGGCAGACCTGCATGAAGCCCTGCGGGGCGTGGTCGCGCCCGTGGCGGGCATGCTCGGCGCTGGCCACGGCCATCCAGTGACGCGGCGCGCGGGGCGGCGCCAAGGGCTCATCCGGGAACAGTGACAAAGCGTGCATGGTGTGCCCCGGCTCAGCGCTGCGCGCTGTGCAGGCCGATGAGGTTGCCCTCGGTGTCGTGCACATGGGCGATGAAGCCGATGCCGTGCGGCAGCTCGATGCAGGCATCCAGCACCCGACCGCCTGCGCCCGCCACACGGGCCACGGCCGCACTCAGCGAGGGGGCGCAGTCCAGGTAGGGGCGCACGCCGGCATCGGGGGCCACGCGGCGCTCCGGACCGGCCACCAGGCAGCCGCCCGGGGCGGGCTTGTCGTGGCAGAACACGGCCATGGGGCCGCCGCCAAAGTCTTCGCGGTGCATGGGGCGGGCCAGCACGGCCTCATAAAAGGCCTGGGCGCGGTCCAGTTCGGCGCAGGGGATCTCGAACCAGGTGATCGCGTGGCGGCTGGGGGTGGCAGTGGAGGTGTTCATGGTCTTGTCCTTCAAAAGTGGTTGTGAAGGACGCCATGGTGCGGGGGGGCTGCTGACAACGGGGTGTCAGCAGCCTGCGGCGCGGGGCCGCAGAGGGCAGAGATGCCCGGCTCAGGCAGCGGGGGCTGCGGGCAGTTCAGACGCTTCGGGCATGTCGTCTGCCGCCTCGGGCGGGGCCACCTCGGCCGCAGCGGAGGCGGCAGCAGCCGCAGCAGCGACCGCATCAGCCGCCAGTTGGCGGCGGCGCTGGGCGCGCTCCACGGTGCGGGCCGCGTCGCGCGGGTCAAAGCCGTACATGTCGGCAAAGGCCTGCACGGTCTGGCCGCTGGCTTCGAAGGCACGCAGGCGGGCCTCGTCGCGGGCGGCGGCTTCGGCGGCCTCGGCCAGGGCTTCGTCGAGCACGGCGTTGGCGGCTTCGTCACGGCCGATCACACGGGCCGCATAGGCCTCGGAGCTCAGACCCGAGGCTTCGAAGGCCTGCACGATGCGCCGGCGCAGCTTGGGGCGCAGGTCTTCGGCGCCTGGGCGCTGCTGGCGGCGGCGGAACACCTCCAGCAAGGCGTGGTGCACGTGCTCGGGGGCCATGGCCTCGACCGGCTGGCCTTGCAGGTCATGGCGTTGCTGGCCTGCGGCCACCGCCGTCAGGTAGCGGCTGGAGCGGGTGTGCAGGGCCAGCGCGGCCTTCAGGGCTTCGCGCTCGAAGACCTCGGGGTGGGCGTCTTGGAGGTCCTGGAAAATGCCGCGCTTGAGCGGCAGCGGCTGCTCGCCGAACAGGGCCGGGTACAGCGCGGCCAGTTGATCGAGCACCGGGTGGCTGCGCGCCGGACGGGCGGGCTTGGGCGACTGGGGGGCTGCCGCACTGCGCTCGGCACGCTCGGCGCCGGGCTGGCGTGGCGGGCGGCGGCCGCCCTCACGGCCACCTTCACGGCCGGCTTGGCGAGCACCGTCCCGACCCCGGTCACGGGCCCCTTGGGCGGCCGCTGGCTGAGCGGCAGCGCCCTCAACCCCCTCGGGGCGCGAGCGCCCACGGCCGCCGCGGCGACCACGCCGCGCGCCGCGCTCAGTGGGGTTCTCAGTGGGGGTGCCGGCCTCGCCAGCGGGTTCCTGCGCGGTGACGGCACCGGTCGGAACTTCGGATGCGGCGGCCTGCGGCAACGCCGACGCGGCATCGGCCAGAGGAGGTACGCCAGCGGTTTCGGACACGGATTCAGTCATGACAGAACGGATTTCGCAAAGGGACAAACCCGCCATCATGCCAGCACTCAGGCTTGCAGGGCCTCATCGAGCACCTCGACCCAGTGCTTGACCGGTGTCGCCGTGCCGCTTTGCAGGTGGGTGATGCAACCAATGTTGGCGCTGACGATGACCTCGGGCTGCAGGGCCTCCAGGTGGCCCACCTTGCGGTCGCGCAGCTCGTAGGCGATGTCGGGGTTGAGCACCGAGTAGGTGCCGGCCGAGCCGCAGCACAGGTGGGCCTCGTTGCGCGCCACCTGCACGGTGAAGCCCAGCTCGCCCAGGTGGGTCTCCACACCGCCGCGCAGCTTCTGGCCGTGCTGCAGCGTGCAAGGCGGGTGGAAGGCCACCACGCCCTGGGGCGCGCTTTTCAGGCGCGGCTTGAGCAGGGGCACCAGATCAGGCAGCAGCTCGCTGAGGTCGCGCGTCATCGAACTGACCAGGGCCGCCTTCTCGGCGTAGGCCGGGTCGTCGCGCAGCAGGTGGCCGTAATCCTTGATGGTGGCACCGCAACCCGAGGCATTGATCACCAGGGCCTCGACCTGGCCGCTGCTGAGCAGGGGCCACCAGGCATCGATGTTGGCACGCATCTGGCCCAGGCCGCCGCTCTGGTCGTTGAGGTGGAACTTGACCGCCCCGCAGCACCCGGCCTGGGGTGCGGTGACGCATTCGATGCCGGCCGCATCTAGCACCCGGGCGGTGGCGCTGTTGATGTTGGGCGACAGGGCCGGTTGCACGCAGCCCGCCAGGGTGAGCACCTTGCGGGCATGGCTGGCGCTGGGCCAGCGGCCCGCCGACTGGGGCAGCGGCACCTTGGCACGCAGCGTGGGCGGCAGGGCGCCGCGCACCATCTGGCCCAGTTTGAGGGCGGGGGCAAACAGCGGCGAGGGCAGGCCTTCCTTGAGCAGCCAGCGCACGGCCTTCTCGGCAGCGGGGCGCGGCACCTGCTCATCGACGATCTGACGCCCGATGTCCACCAGGTGGCCGTACTGCACGCCACTGGGGCAGGTGCTTTCGCAATTGCGGCAGGTCAGGCAGCGGTCCAGGTGCATCTGGGTCTTGCGGGTGGGCGCCTCACCCTCGAGCACCTGCTTGATCAGGTAGATGCGGCCGCGCGGGCCGTCGAGTTCATCGCCCAGCAACTGGTAGGTGGGGCAGGTGGCGGTGCAGAAGCCGCAGTGCACGCATTTGCGCAAAATGGCCTCGGCCTCGCGGCCGGCCGCGCTGTCCTGGTATTGGGGGGCGAGATGGGTTTGCATGGTTGAAAGCGAAGGTGAAATGCGTCACGGCGGCCAGCCGCCTGGATGGATCTGTCGGGTCGGTCAGGTGGGTGGCATCAATCGGCAGCCGGCTCGCGCTCGAGCATGCGCCCCAGGCGCCGCAGGTCGCCCAGCAGCGGCGGCAGCGACAGGGACAGCAGCAGCGTGGCCAGGGGCAGCACCCAGATGAAGCCGATGTGCTTGAAACCGGCCGCCCCCACGATGCCGCCCACGGTGAACAGGCCCAGCAGCGAGGCAAACAGCTTGAGCCGCGCCCGGTTGGCGCGCACCTGGGGGGTGGCGCCGGTGGCGGCACCGTTCCAGTACAGCATCTTGCCGATCTCGATGCCCAGGTCAGTCACGATGCCGGTCATGTGCGTGGTGCGGATCTGGGCCGAGGAGATCTTGGTCACCAGGGCGTTCTGCAAGCCCATGATGAAGGCCAGCAAGAGCACCGTGAAGGGCACGGCAAACGGGGTCTGGCGGTTGAAGGTGCTGCCGATCAGGCCGAACAGCAGCATCAGCACGGCCTCCAGCAGCAGGGGCAGTGCGTAGCCGCTGCGCAGATGGTGCACCCGGCCCCAGTTGACCAGCACGGCCGTCATGGCTGCGCCGGCGGTGAAGGACAGCAAGGCGCCGCAGGCCGAGGCCACCAGCAGCACATTGCCCAGCACCAGATTGTCGGCCAGCATGGACACAAAGCCCGACATGTGCGAGGTGTACATGCCCACGACCAGAAAGCCGCCGGCGTTGATGGCGCCGGCATTGAAGGCCAGCAGAAAGCCCAGCAACCGGTTGGTGGCCGGGGTGCGGTGCAGGCCGGTGAGGTGTCGCAGACGGCGCATGGCTGAGCGGCGGTGGAGGCGCTGAAGCGGGCTTACCAGCCGCGGTACAGCCGGCCGTGGCCGAACACGCCGGCCGGGTCGAACTGCTGCTTGAGGCCGCGCTGGATGCGATCGAGCGCGGGCGACAGGGGCGTGAACACGTCCAGCGCGGCATCGGGCCCGCGAAAGCGGGTGGCATGGCCGCCCACGCTGACCGCGTGGTGGCGCAAGCGCTTGGCCTGCTCGGACGGCGCGTGCAGCCAGCGCTGGGCACCGCCCCACTCGATCAGGGTGGGGCCCAGTTGCAGGGGCACGGCCGTGTCGGGCACCGCCAGGCGCCACAGGCTGAAATCGGCCTGGGGCTGGAAGAAGGGGTGGGTCTGCTCACGCAGCGACTGCCAGAAGGCTTGCGCCGGCTCGGGCGCCAGCAGCTCGCCGCCCAGGCGCTGGCAGGCGGCCTGCACCGCGGCCTGGGCGCCGCGCAGGCGCAGGTGGAGCACGCCGGCCAGCCAGCACGAAGCGTTGACGGGCAAGGGCTGCCCCCCCCAGGCGTTGAGGCGGGCCAGCGCGGTGGGCTCGTCGAATTCAAAGCGCAGCGTGGCCTCGGCCACCGGCACGGGCAGCACCTTGAGCGAGACCGAGGTGATCAGCCCCAGTGTGCCCAGCGAGCCCGCCAGCAGGCGCGACACGTCGTAACCCGCCACGTTCTTCATGACCTGGCCACCAAAGGTGAGGTGCTCGGCCCGGCCATTGACCAGCTCCAGCCCCAGCACGTAATCGCGCACATTGCCCACGGCCGCCCGGGCCGGGCCGGCCAGACCGGCGGCCACCATGCCGCCCACGGTGGCGCCGGGGCCGAAGTGCGGGGGTTCGAAGGGCAGGCATTGACCCTGGGCCGCCAGCGCGGCCTCCAGTTCGACCAGCGGGGTGCCGGCACCGGCGGTGATCACCAGTTCACTGGGTTCGTAGGCGCTGATGCCTGCCAGGCTGCGGGTGTCCAGCAGCTGGCCGTGCAGGCTCTGGCCATAGAAATCCTTGGTGCCGCCCCCGCGGATGCGCAGGGGCGTGGCAGCGGCGGCGGCGGCGCGAATGCGCTCGATGAGGGTTTGCAAGGCGGTCTCCATGGGCGCAAATGGTACGCCCAGGGCCCGACCGGTGCGATAGGCGGCGCCGTGATTTTTTTGAACGCCCGGCGTGCAGAAAATTGAGCCAGGGCAATTTCAGGCCACCTGGGCGGGCCCGGACGACCGCCCCGCCAGGGCTGGGGCCGGGCCGGCGCTCAGCCCTCGGCGAAGAAATTCACCGGCAGGCCCGGCACATCGACCCGGGCGGCCAGCACGCGGCCGTTGTCGGGCCAGTGGTCGGCTTCGGCCGCCGGGCGGCCATTGGACGCGGTGGTGACATACAGGGTGCGGCCATCATCGCCCCCGAAGCAAGGCATGGTGGGGCAGCGGGCCGGCAGCGGCACCTCGGCCAGCAATTCGCCCGCGGGCGAGAACTTGAGCAGGCGGCCGCCTTCGAACTGGGCGCTCCAATAGTTGCCTTCCACATCGACGGCGGCGCCGTCGGGGCGACCGCCATAGCCTGCTGCAGCAGCCATGTCGTCGGACCGGAAGCCCTCGGGCTTGGGGGGCAACTGGGCGAACAGGCGATGGCGGCGCAGGGCACCACTGGTGGGATCGAAGGTCCAGGCGTCGATGCGGTGGTCCTGGGTGTCGGCCCAGTACAGGGTGCGGCCATCGGGCGACCAGGCCAGCCCGTTGGACACCACGTTGTTGATGGCCCGCAGGGCCAGCGTGGGCTTGCCGCCCTCACGGGCATCGACGCTGAACAGCTCGCCCAGGCGGCGGTCGCGGGGCTCGTAGATGGTGCCGGCCCAGAAGCGGCCCTGCGGGTCGCAGCGGCCGTCGTTGAAGCGGGTGGTGCGCGGGTCGTGGCTGAAGCCGGCGATGCGCTGCAGCGGGCCACCCCAGTCGCGGGCCCGGTACACGCCATCACGCAGCGCCAGCACCAGGCCGCCAGCGTGGGCCGGCGCCACACAGCCGGGCTCGCTGGGCAGGGCCCAGTGCTCGATGTGGCCGGTGAACACGTTGCAGCGCAGCAGCTCGCGCCCAGGGATGTCGACCCAGTACAGCATCTGCTCGTGCGGGTGCCAGAACGGCGACTCGCCGAGCTTGCTGCGCTCTGGGCTGATGGCCTGCCAGTTCAGGTGGAGGGTGGTGCTCATGCGGGGTCTCCTTCGTCATGGCTGATTTCAATGCTCATCTGCAGGGTCAGCGACTCGCCAGGAGCCAGCGTGCGCACCCCGAGCTCGGCCGGGGCACGGCCCTGCGCGTGCTGCAGGTTGATGGCGTTGTTGGCATGGCTGACCGGCTCAATGGCCACGCTGTCTCGTTGAGGCTGGGTGCACACCACCAGGTAGGCGGTGTTGCTGCGCACGCGCACGGTCATGACCGGATCGCGCAAGGTGACCAGGCCGCGCCAGCCCTCGAAACAGTGGTCCAGGTCCAACAGTTTGGCATCGGCGTGCAGGCCGGTGGACGGGGTGCGGTGGGTGGGCAGCTTGTCGGGGCCCATTTCCCAGCGAGCGGTGGCCTCGAAGGCCAGGTGGGCGCCAGCGCGCTTGACGAACCAGGGGTGCCAGCCCAGGCCCGCGGGCACCGGGTGGGGCGACTGGTTGGTCATGCTGAGGGTCAGCTCCAGGGTGTTGCCGCGCAGGCGCAGGGTCTGGGAGGCGTCAAAGGCAAAGGGCCAGGCGGCGTCGGCCGCATGTTCAAAGGCCATGAGCAGGTGCTCGGGGCCCTGCTCCAGCACCTGCCACGGGGCTTGCCAGCCCACGCCGTGGATGGCATGCGGCTCGGGCGCGTTGTTGTTCACCAGGGGGTGGCCGGTGCCCTGCCAGTGCAGCACGGCGTGGCCGATGCGGTTCGAATACGGCACCAGCGGGTAGCTGCCGGATTGCCGCGCCTGGGCCAGGCCCTCGGGCGGCGGCAGGCGCAGCACCGGTTCGCCACGCCACCACAGGCCGGCCAGGCAGCCGCCCAGGTCGGGGCGCACCGCGCAACGCAGATCACCGCCCGTGGCGGTGTTGTCCAGGATCAGGGCGGGGGCATGGGGCATGGCATTCACCTTGGCGGCAGCGGCTGCAAAAAATGGAACCCCGGATTGTGCCCTTGGCCCACAACGCGCCCCACAACGCCCCGCACAAAAAAAAGGGCCCGCCGAAGCGGGCCCAATATCCAAGGGAGACTCTCAATGAAAAAAACCTCGGAGGGGTCGCAGGGCAGCTACGGCCCCTCCGGCATGGCCTTTAACGGTTGTAAGCCGTTTCGCCGTGCGAGGTGATGTCCAGACCTTCGCGCTCGTCTTCTTCGCTGACGCGCAGGCCAATGGTCAGGTCGACCACCTTGTAGGACACGAACGAGACCACGCCCGACCAGACCACGGTGACCAGGACAGCCTTGGTCTGGATCCAGACTTGGGAAGCGATGGAATAGTCAGCAGCCGTGATGCCGGTGGCCGTGACCCAGTCAGCCACGAAGCCGGGGCCGCCCAGGGAAGGCGAGTTGAACACGCCGGTCAGGATGGCACCCAGGATACCGCCCACGCCGTGCACGCCGAACACGTCCAGGGTGTCGTCAGCGCCGAGGAGCTTCTTCAGACCCGTCACGCCCCACAGGCAGACGAAGCCAGCCAGCAGACCGATCACCAGGGCACCGCCGATACCGACGTTGCCGGCAGCCGGGGTGATGGCCACCAGGCCGGCGACGGCGCCAGAAGCAGCACCCAGCATCGAGGCCTTGCCCTTGTGCAGAGCTTCACCCACAGACCAGGCCAGCACGGCGGCGGCGGTGGCACCAAAGGTGTTGATGAAGGCCAGGGCAGCGAAACCATTGGCTTCCAGAGCGGAGCCGGCGTTGAAGCCGAACCAGCCCACCCACAGCAGCGAGGCGCCGACCATGGTCAGGGTCAGGCTGTGAGGAGCCATCGATTCCTTGCCGTAGCCGATGCGCTTGCCGACCATGAAAGCACCCACCAGGCCAGCCACAGCGGCGTTGATGTGCACCACGGTACCGCCGGCGAAGTCCAGCGCGCCCCATTGCCAGATCATGCCGGCCTTGCCGTTCATGGCATCCACAACGTCCTTGCCGGTGTAGGCGTCCGGGCCCATCCAGAACCAGACCATGTGGGCGATCGGTGCGTAGCTGAAGGTGAACCACAGCACCATGAACATCAGCACGGCGGAGAACTTGATGCGCTCAGCGAAGGCGCCCACGATCAGCGTGCAGGTGATGCCGGCGAAGGTGGCCTGGAAGGCGGCAAACACGATTTCAGGAATCACGACACCTTTGCTGAAGGTGGCGGCATTCACGAAAGTGCCTGCAGCGTTGTCCCAGATGCCCTTCATGAACAGCCGGTCAAAGCCGCCGATGAACGAGCCGCCCTCGGTGAAGGCCAGGCTGTAGCCGTAGATGAACCACAGCACGACGATCAGCGAGAACGTGACCATCACCTGCATCAGCACGGACAGCATGTTCTTGCTGCGCACCAGGCCGCCGTAGAACAGGGCCAGACCGGGCACGGTCATCAGAATCACCAGCAGGGTGGAGACCATCATCCAGGCGGTGTCGCCCTTGTTGGGTACCGGCTGCGGAGCCGCGGCGGCAGCAGCGTCAGCCGGGGCGGCGGCAGCAGCAGGGGCTGCGGCATCGGCCGGCTTGGCGTCAGCGGCCTTGGCCTCGGCAGCAGGTGCGGCAGCGGCCGGTGCCTCGGCAGCAGGTGCTGCGGGGGTCTGAGCCAGCACGGCGCCGCCGGCAAACATCAGACTGAAACCCAGTGCAATCGATGCGAATAGCTTTTTCATGGTTGTGACTTTCTTTCGGACGTGACCGAGGGCTCGTTTACAGGGCCTCTTTACCGGTCTCGCCGGTACGAATGCGGACCACCTGCTCGAGGTCGTACACAAAGATCTTCCCGTCACCGATCTTGCCGGTGCGGGCTGCGGACTCGACGGCTTCGATGACGCGTTCGACCAGGTCGTCGGCCACCGCCGCTTCGATCTTCACCTTGGGCAGGAAGTCGACGACGTATTCGGCGCCGCGGTAGAGCTCGGTGTGGCCCTTCTGGCGACCGAAGCCCTTCACTTCCGTGACGGTGATGCCTTGCACACCCATCGCGGACAGTGCTTCACGCACTTCGTCCAGCTTGAAGGGTTTGATGATGGCGGTTACGAGTTTCATGCGTTCTCCTAGGGGCCAGGGCCGCTGATCAGAAGTTGTACTTGACGCTCAGGACGACACCGTCACGACCGAGGTTCTTGTTGGACGGGGACACATAAGCGCCGCTCTTGGCGTCCGTACCGAGCACGGCGCCCGACACGACGAACCCATTGCCCAGGTCCTTGTTCAGGGTCAGGGCGTAGTCGGTGTAGCTGTACAGGCCGTTGTTCTTGACCAGTTGGCGACCCACGTGAGGCACCAGGCTCAGGCCATTGCCCAGGTCGAAGGTGGCCGACACGTCGAGGTAGCCGCTGTTCTTGCTGTTGGGGGTGCCGAACAGGTCAGACAGGCTGTGCGAGTACTTGGCGGTGACCACGCTGTAGGTCAGGGCGCCGTAGATTTCATCGGTGTTGGCGTTGGTGCCCGACACGTTCTTGTAGGTGTTGCCCACATATTCGTAGCGCAGGTCGTAGGCCACATCCTTGACCACTTCGCCGCGGTAGCCGCCGTACAGGTCGAGCTCGACTGGGCCCTTGGCGTTGACGCCGGCCACGGTGCCGCCGTCCTTGATCCACTTGATGGTGGAAGCCCAGGCACCAACGTAGAAGCCGCTGGTGTGGGTGAAATCGACGCCACCTTGCACAGCCGGCAGGAAGCGCGACTGCGAAATGCCGCGGTAGCGGTATTCGGAGGCCAGGCTGGCATTGAAGGCCAGCGTGTTTTCAGGCGCAGCAGCCGGAGCTTCGGCCGGTGCAGCGGTCTGGGCAAACGAAGACGAGGCAGCCAGGGTCAGAGCAGCCAGGATCATTGTTTTTTTGACGTCGAATTTCACGGAGTTCTCCTGTTAAAAAAAATCATCGGGTTGACGCTGCACTTATGCAGGTTGTGTGCCAACTTTTACTGCCCTTTGCGCAATTCCCCGTTGCCACCAGCGGAACGCCCAAGAAGAGCGCGCATTTTTTTGTTTCAAACTTGTTAGAAAAGCACCTAATTGGTGCAATCACGTGCAGCCTACGCCGATCGGCCTCCCAATGCACTCTTCTGGTGATGAGATGAACAGGAGCGCATGAAAATGGGTCTTTCTTTGGTGCAAAGCCGTGTTTTGCTCGGTTTCGAGGCCTTGCCGGTGACCGTTGAGGTGCATCTGGCCAATGGACTGCCCAGCTTCACCCTGGTGGGTCTGGCCGAGGTCGAGGTCAAAGAGGCGCGCGAGCGTGTGCGCTCAGCGCTGCAGAACGCCGGGCTGGAGTTCCCGCACAACAAACGCATCACGGTCAACCTGGCCCCAGCCGACCTGCCCAAGGATTCGGGCCGCTTTGACCTGCCCATCGCCCTGGGCCTGCTGGCCGCCAGCGAACAGATCGACCCGGCCCGGCTGGCCGGCCACGAGTTCGCAGGCGAGCTGTCGCTGTCCGGCGAGCTGCGCCCGGTCAGTGGGGCACTGGCCATGAGCCTGGCCCTGCACCGCCAGGGGGGTGCGCCCGTGCAACTGGTGCTGCCCCCCGGCAGTGCCGAAGAAGCCGCCCTGGTGCCCGACATGCCGGTCTGGCGCGCCAACCACCTGCTGGACGTGGTGCAGGCCTTTGCCTGGACGCCCAACGACGGCCCGACGGATGCCCCGGAAGATGCCCCGGAACCAGGCACCGGCCTGGTGCGGGTGCATGCGCCCGCACGCAGTCAGACATTCACCGGCCCGGACCTCAGCGAGGTGCGGGGCCAGGCGGCGGCCAAGCGCGCGCTGGAAATCGCCGCCGCCGGCCAGCACAGCCTGCTGATGAGCGGCCCGCCAGGCTCGGGCAAATCGATGCTGGCCCAGCGCTTTGCCGGCCTGCTGCCCGAGATGAGCCTGGACGAGGCCCTGGAAAGCGCCGCCGTGGCCAGCCTGGAGGGGCGTTTCAACCTCAGCGACTGGGGCCGGCGCCCCACCCGGCAGCCACACCACACGGCCAGCGCCGTGGCCCTGGTGGGGGGCGGCTCGCCGCCGCGCCCCGGCGAAATCTCGCTGGCGCACCACGGCGTGCTGTTTCTGGACGAGATGCCCGAATTCCCCCGCGCCGCCCTCGAGGCCCTGCGCGAGCCGCTGGAAACAGGCGAGATCACCATCTCGCGGGCCGGGCGGCGGGCCAACTTCCCGGCCCGCTTCCTATTACTGGGCGCCATGAACCCCTGCCCCTGCGGCTACCACGGCTCGACCGTGCGCGCCTGCCGCTGCTCGCCCGAGCAGATCGCACGCTACCAGGGCCGGCTCAGCGGCCCCCTGCTCGACCGCATCGACCTGCACCTGGAGGTGACGGCCGTGCCCGCCCTGGAGCTGCTGCCCGGCACTGGAGCGACCTCACCCGCGCCAGCCGCCACCGACAGCGCCGAACTGCGCGCCCGCGTGGCCGCCGCCCGGGCTCGCGCCCTGCGGCGCCAGGGCTGCCCGAATCGCGATCTGCAAGGCCAGGCGCTGGACAAGCACCTGCAGCTGGGCGAGGGCGTGGCCGGCCTGCTGCAGGCCATGAGCCGCCAATGGGCCTGGTCGGCCCGCGGCGTGCACCGGGTGCTGCGCGTGGCCCGCAGCGTGGCCGACCTGGCCGACTCAGACACCGTGCAGGCCGAACACCTGGCCGAGGCCGCGCAGTACCGGCCGCTGGTGGTGAGGCGCTGAGGCACCGGTCGGTCAGGGACATCGGCAGCTCAACCGCTTGATTGACCTCACAAAGCATTTGTTGATATCTTTGAATCACCATGAAATCAATCCAGCAAATCACGCTTCGCCTGCCAGAAGACTTGGCGCGTCGCCTGGCGGCATGCACGCCCTCTCGCAAGCGCAATCAGTTTGTGGTGGAGTTGGTGCGCCGCGAGCTGGACCGGGAAAGTCGTGAACTGGAAGAGGCCGCCAAGCGCCTCTACTTGCTGGAGCGAGCCCACCCCACCGACGAGACAGGTTGGCTGACACTGGATGATGATGCTGCCTGGGGCGAGTTCGATGAACAGCGCTTCATGAATGAGCTCGCTGCCAAGGCACTGCCGCCCGCCAAACCCAGCCAACCCGCTCCTGCGGTGGACGCATGAAGTCCATCGCGCGCGGCGAGGTCCACTGGGTCAGCCTGGACCCCGCGCGGGGTTCAGAAATGGCAAAGCGCCGGCCTTGCGTGGTGTTGTCGGCCAGAGAAATCAACGACCACCGCCGCACCGTGGTGGTGCTGCCACTCACCACCACCGACACGCCCGCGGTGTTTCCGCTCCTGGTCGCCACCCCCTCGGTGAGTGCGAGTTCAAAAGTGCGAACCGAGCACATCCGTGCCATCGACAAGTCCCGCTTGTCGGGCTATGTCGCCGACATGGCCAACGATGATCTGGCCGACATAGAGCGGGCGCTTTGCAAAGTGCTGGGGATCAAAACGCCCAGCCCCGCCCGCGCCTGAGAACGTGCCTGGGTCGACACCCAGGCCACGGAGCACCGGCCTCAGCGCCGTGCCGCCGGCAGATCGCTGTCGGTCAAGGTGCGCAGAAAAGCCACCAGATCGCGCACATCCGCCTCGCTGAGGCGGGCCCGCCCACCCGGGTCGACGCCAAAGGGGGCCTCGGTGTTCACATTGGCTTGGAACTTGGCCGGCAGGTCGTCGTACTTTTTGACGCGGCCATCGCGGCCGCTCGGGTAAATCCGCGCCGGTCGGGTGTCTCGGTCGGCATAGAAGCGCACTGCATCCTCCAGCCGGTGGTAGACCCCGTTGTGGAAAAAGGCCTGGCGCACAGCCACGTTGCGCAGGCTGGGGGTCTTGAACAGACCACAGTACTCGGGGTGGTCGTTCAGGTCAGTGCGCATGGGGCCACACAGGCCTAGATCGAACCAGGCCGGATCGGCGTTGGCACGGATGCCCTTGTTGCGTGGCACCCCCAGGGCGATCAGGCCGTGGTCGGTGAACTCGGGAAAGGCGCCACGCTTGACCGCGCCCGGGTGGCACTGCAGGCAATTGCCCTTGTTCTGGTCGTTGAAGACGGCCATGCCACGCCGCTCCGCGGCACTGAGCTGCGCCTGGCCACGCAAAAAGGCGTCGTAACGGCTGTTGTAGGGGTAAAAATCGGCCGGGCTTTGCTGGAACACCTCCAGCGCCCAGAGCAGGCCCTTCCAGGCCTTGTCGGGCTGGCTCAAGGTCTGGGGCCCGAAGGTGGTGCGAAAGGCCGCCGCACTGGGTGAGGCCGCCAGCCGCGCGATCACGTCGGCCGGGCTGCGATTGGCCATCTCCAGCGGCGAGAGCAAAGGCATCTCGGCCTGCTCGTGCGCCGAATTGGCGCGCCCGTCCCAGGTGCGCCCCCCGGTGGGGCCCTGGTCGATGCTGTCGTTGCCGTCGTTGTCACTGAAATGCTCGCTGAACGGTGGCGTGGCCTGCCGGTAGCGCAGCGAAGGCACCGCACGCAAACCCTGCAGGCGCCCATCGGGCCCACCCAACTGCACCGCCAAGGCATTGGCCGGCCCATACGCATGTTGCGGGCTGTGGCACGAGGCACAGCTCATGCGGCCCGAGGCCGACAGCGCCGGCTCGTTGAACAGACGCCGCCCTAGCTCGGTCAGCTCAGCCGGGTTGGGCTGCCGCTCAAAGCGGGTGGCATAGAAGGGCTGGGCAGCTTGAGCGGGCTGCGCAGGCGGGGGCGACCCGGCCCACACCGGGCCCGTCACAGCACACCACGACAGCACAGCAGCAGAAAAAGCAGAAGACAGACGACTCACGGGCGCGGCTTTCAACATCAGAGGCCGCCCTTGTACCGCCGCCTGATGGCATTGCGATGACAGCCCAGCCCCTGACCCGCGGCCAGGGCGAGCGCCCCGGCTTCGACTGCAAAGACTTGGTAAAGAAAGGCATGGACGGAAGTATGTAAACGGTCTGTCACAGCGGCTCGGAACACTGGCCTGCCCATCTTTCCAACCACCGGGATCACTCCACCATGAAAAACCGTCCCTCGCTGAAAGGCCTTGCCGTCTTTCCCCTGACCCTGCTGGCCGCCCTCGCGCTGAGCGCCTGCAACGACGACAGCGTCGACACCACCACCGCCTTGCGCTCCAAGGTCAAGAACGTGGTCGTCATCTATGCCGAAAACCGCTCGTTCGACGGCCTGTATGGCAACTTCCCGGGCGCCAACGGCATCAGCAGCCTGTACGACGCCAACGGCAAGCTGACCTCGGCCTATGTGCCGCAAAAAGACCGCAACGGCAACGTGCTGGCCACCCTGCCCCAGACCTGGGGTGGCGTGACGGCCGGCGGCGTGACGCCGGTGGTGACCCAGGCGCAGAGCGCCGGCCTGCCGAACGCCCCGTTCTCGATCGAAACCGCCTTCCAGGCCGCCTCGAACGCCGTGCTGACCACCGCCACCGTGACGCGTGACCTGTACCACCGCTTCTTCGAGAACCAGATGCAGATCAATGGCGGCGCCAACGACATGTTTGCCGCCTGGTCGGACGCCGGCGGCCTGACCATGGGCCGTTTCGACACCAGTGGCACCGCCATGTACAAGCTGGCCCAGCAGTACGTGCTGGCCGACAACTTCTTCCAGGGTGCCTTTGGTGGCTCCTTCCTGAACCACCAGTACCTGGTGTGCGCCTGCGCCCCCGAGTACCCGAACGCCGACACCGCAGCCGCCGCCCCCACCATCGCGGTGCTGAACAAGGACGCCAGCGGCAAGTACACCTCCACGCTGAGCACCAAGTCGACCAGCCCGGCCTCGGCCCTGGACGGCGCGCCCAGCTATGTGCTGAGCGGCAACATCACCCCCGCCAACTACTTTGGTGACGGCAAGTTCTACGCCGTGAACACCATGCAGCCGCCCTACCAGCCCAGCGGCAACGCCCCGGCCAACGTGACCGGCAGCAACGCCCTGTACGCCAACGCCACCAAGGCCACCACCCTGCCCGCGCAAACGGCCACGAACATCGGCGACCTGCTCGATGCCAAGAACGTGACCTGGAAGTGGTACAGCGGTGCCTGGAACAGCGCCCTGGCCGACGGTGTGCAAGACCCGTCCGCCACCCGCTCGGTGATCTACGCCGGCAACAGTTTTGGCGTGGCCACCACGGCCAACGTGGACTTCCAGCCGCACCACCAGCCCTTCAACTACTACGCCAAGGCCGACCCGGTGACCGGCGCCGCCTACCGCACCAGCCACCTGAAGGACTACACCGACCTGGTGGCCGATGCCGCCGCTGGCACCCTGCCCGCCGTGACCTTCTACAAGCCCGAAGGCCTGTACAACCAGCACCCGGGCTACGCCAACATCAAGGACGCCGACAGCAAGATCGCCGACCTGATCGCCAAGCTGCAGGCCAGCCCGCAGTGGAACAACATGGTGGTGGTCGTGACCTACGACGAGTTCGGTGGCACCTGGGACCACGTGGCCCCACCCAAGGGCGACCTGATCGGCCCCGGCACCCGCATCCCGGCCCTGGTGATCTCGCCCCTGGCCAAGAAGGGCACTGTGGACCACACCCAGTACGACACCGCCTCGGTGCTGCGCCTGATCACCCGCACCTTCGGCCTGGACACCCTGCCCGGCCTGGCCTCGCGCGACGCCGCATTGAAGGCCAATGGCGCCTCCGTCATGGGTGACCTGACCAATGCGCTGCAGCTGAACTGAGCGACTCGCTTCTCCTGCCTGCAAATGGGCCGGCCTCCGACAGGGGGCCGGCCCTTTCGCTTGTGGCAATACCAAGCGCCATCCCCTGGCATTGGGCTGCACTCGGCAACGCTGTTGCAGAATCCGGTTTTATGCGAACCTTTCTACCCGTCATCATGGCCGGCGCCCTGCTGGGTTATCTGGTCCCGGCAGTGGCTCAGACCGAAGCCCAGCCCATCGCGGCCTCCGCGACGGCAAAGCCGGCCATTCCTTTTCTGGATCTGCCACGCTTTGACAAGGAACTGGCCCAGGCCCTCAACGCCGGCCAGGCCGAGGTGGGGGTGAGCTTTTACGGCAAGGTCACGCCCAACGATGTGCCCATGCGATTGCAAAAGTGGCTGACCGCGATCGAGCAGTCGGGGGGGCGTCTCGACGTGTCGCCCCCCCCCGGTGATGTGGCGCCGCGCAACCCGGTGCTGCTGCTGGGGCTGGTCAGCGGGCTGTGGTCAGCACTCAAGACCTGGGGCGAAATCAAGGAATCCCAGGTGCTGCAAGCCGCGGCGGGCCATCAGGCCAGGCTGGTGCTGAACAAGACCGAGGGCGGCGAGGTGTTCATCGAACGCGTGGTGTTCGAGAAAGTAGCCAAAGCGCCTTGACCCCCACCCTGGCAGAGACAGGCCATCCCAACAAAAACATGAAAAAAAACAATTCGATCACGGCGATGACGGGCTGGGTGAACAGAAGCCTGATCCTGACCCTGGCCTGCACCCTGGCAGGGCCCGCCCTGGCAGCCCGGGACAAGGACGAGCGCAACCTGGTCATCAGTGCACCGGAGGCCGCGACCGTGGCCACGGCCTCGCAGCGAGTGGCCCTGGTGATCGGCAATGGGGCCTACCGCGATGCACCCCTGCACAACCCGCCCAACGATGCCAGGGCCATGGCCCAGGCCCTGAAGGAATCGGGTTTTGCCGTCACGCTGCAGGTGGACACCGACATCCAGGGCATGCTGACCAGCATTCGACGCTTTGGCGACCAGTTGCGCAAGGGTGGGGTCGGGGTGTTCTACTACGCCGGCCACGGCATGCAGATCAAGGGCCGCAACTACCTGATCCCGGTGAACAGCGTGATCCAGCGCGAAGACGAGGTGGCCTACCAGGCCGTGGATGCCCAGGCCATCCTGGACAAGATGGAGGCGGCCGGCAACGGTACCAACATCATGATTCTGGATGCCTGCCGCAACAACCCGTTTGCCCGCAGCTTTCGCAGCGCCCAGCAAGGCCTGGCCCAGATGGACGCCCCGGTGGGCACCCTGGTGGCTTTTGCCACCGCGCCAGGTTCGGTTGCGAGCGACGGCAGCGGCAGCAACGGCCTGTACACCCACCACCTGCTGAGCGCCATGCGCGAGCCCGGGGCCAAGGTCGAAGACGTGTTCAAGCGCGTGCGCTCGGCCGTGCGACGCGAATCCAAGGACAAGCAGGTGCCCTGGGAAGCCACGTCGCTGGAGGGCGATTTCTACTTCATGGCCCCCAGCGACAAGCCCCCTTCGGCCAACGCAGCGCTCGAAGAATCCATGTGGGCCCTGGTGAAGGCCTCGGGCGATGCGCTGGATCTGAAGACCTTTTTGGCCCGTTTTCCCAACAGCACACATGCCGCTGAGGCCCTGGCGCGACTGAAACAGAGCTCGCCAACGACGCCGACGCCACAGGCGCCCGCACCTGTCCCAACGGCGATCGCAGCACCGCCCCCAACGGCTCCGCAAACGCTGCCGGCCCAGCCTGCCAACCCGGCGGCTGGCGCCAACCCCTTCGGTTTCAGCGTCGGCGACCGCTGGAGCTACCAGCAGATTGACAAGTACAAGGGCGAAGTGATCTCCAACTGGAATCGCAAGATCAGCCGCATCCTGCCCAATGGCGACCTGCTGAGTGGCGCCACCGTGCTGAGCCCCAACGGCAACATCCGGCAGCAGACCAACAACCGCTTTCCCAGCAGGGTCTACTCGGACGCCGAAGTGCTGTTCCCCAAAAAGATGGAGGCCGGCCACCAGGAGGACTTCAGCTACAAAGAGCAATCCCGACGCTCCGATGGCAAGGAGTTCGAACAGGTCTTCAAGGGCACGATCAAGGTCAAAGGCCAGGAACGCATCAAAGTACCAGCGGGCGAGTTCACCGCCTTGCGTGTGGAGCGCGAGGCCATGGTGACAGGCGTCCAGACCAACGGACAGGATCGTTGGAATGCCCGTCAGGAGATCACCTACTGGTATGTGCCTGCACTGCACTACTACGTGGCCCTGGAAGAAATCTGGCGCTCGGGCAATGGCGCACCTGACATGAAGCGCCACGAGCTGACCAGCTACGAGGTGCGCCCGGCTCAGGTCGCCGACAAACGCTGAACATGCAAGCGCTCTGGAGCCGCCTGCGGCTGTACCTGCGCCCGCTGGGCGCATGGCCCCCTGCGCGCGTGATGACGATCCTGTTGCTGAGCTTCAGCGCCTGGATCGCGCTGGATGCCAGCGTCATGCACCTGAGTTCAGGCCTGTCCAAGGCCAGCTACGACCTGATGGTGCGCAAGCGCTTGTGGGCAGCGCCAGCCGATCCCCGCATCGTCATCGTCGACATCGACGAAGCCAGCCTGGCGCGCATGAGCAAGGAGTTCGGCCGCTGGCCCTGGCCGCGCGACACCCTGGCCACGGTTCTGGACCATCTGGAGCGCCAGCAAGTCCAGGCCGTGGTCTGGGACGTGCTGTTCTCCGACCCCGACCAGCTCAACCCTGGGGGCGATGCGGCCTGGGACGCGGCAGTGCGCCGCAGCCAGCGCAGCCACTACGCGGTGGTGCGCCTGCCGGCAGCCCACGATGGCGCCAGCCAGATACGACGCCCCGCCCTGCCCGGTCTGTGGGCGCACGAAGGGGCCTCGCCACCCACCGCAGTGGCCCTGATTCCGCCCTTCCTGGCCTCCATGGCACAAGCCCCGCTGGGCTTGACCAACGCCCAACCGGATGCAGATGGGGTGCTGCGGCGCTTTCAGGACACCGAGCGACTGGCGGACGGCAGCCTGCTGCACACCCTGCCCCTGAGCGTGCTGCAGACCGTGGCACCCAGCGCTCATCAACAACGGGTGACAGCGGCACTGCACGCAAGGCCCCAGGCCGCACCTGCTCTGATCGCCTGGAGGGCACGCGAGCAAGCCTACCCGCACATCGCCTTCGCAGACCTGTTTGCCGTGGCCGAAGGCCAGCCCCCTGCCCATGTGGTGCCAGACCTGGCAGGCCGGATCGTGCTGGTCGGCGCCAGCGCCCCCACCCTGCACGACCTCCACCCCACGGCGCTGTCGGCCAACCAGACGGGTATCGAGGTGCTGGCCACCTTGGTGGACAACGAGATCCACCAGCGCCACATCCATGAGCTTCCGCTGTGGGCCCAGGCCGGACTGGCCATGGCTTTATGCCTGTTGATCGCCCTGATCAGCCACTTCCGCAGCCTGAGCGCCATCGACCCCTGGATGGTGGGCCTGCCATTGGGGCTCACCGCCATCAGCTACCTCAGCCTGCACAGCGACCGGGTGTTCCTGGACCTGCACCTGGCCAGCGGCTGGGCCCTGGCCTTCATGGCCTTGCTGCGGCTGTGGCAGGGCCTGCGCCTGGAGCACTGGTGCAGCCTGCCTGGCACCGGCCCACAAGCGCTGGGTCTGCTGGCCCTGCGGCTGGAAGGCGGCTGGAGCGAGGCCCTGCGCAATCGACTGATCAGCTTGCTGGAACGCCATGCCCCGGACTGCCGCATCCTTCAGGCGGCCGCGGCCCCGCACGCCGACTGGCCCGAGCTGCATCAGCTTGCAGCCCTGATCGGGCCCCCAGCGCAACTTGAAGCCCTGGCCGCGCGCTGGCCCACCCCAGCCGAGTGGCCAGGCCTGCGACTGGGGCCGTGCCAGCCGCTGGGTGATGCGACCACGCGCCCCCACCTGCTGGCCACCGGACTGGCAGGCTGGCAACACCTGCTTGACGCCCCACACACCGCCAAGGAACACCCATGAAACGCTGGACCCCACGCCACCCTGTCGCCTGGCTGCCGATGACGTTGCTGATCACTCTGCTGGGGGCCCCGGGCGCTGGAGCACAGGGCAGCGATGAGCTAAAAAGCCTGCGCAACACCGAGTTGCGCGTCGACAAGCTCCCGGGCGCGGCCGTGCTGGCGCCGCTGCCGGCCGGCACTCCGCTGCGACTGCTGTCGCTGGAGGGGGGCTGGGCTTGGGTGGCGGCGGGCCAGCACAAAGGCTGGGTGCGCGCCAGCAGCCTGCCCTTGCAAACCGAACTGGCCCAGGCGGCACGGCTGCCCAATGGGCGCCAGGCCGCCGACAACCACGCTCAGGCCCTGACCGTGCGCGGCCAGCCTGGCAGAAGCGGTCGACACGCCCTCATCATCTCGATCAGCCGTTTTGCCGACCCCAAAACGTCGCCACTGCCAGGCGCGGCCGAAGACCGCAAATCGGCGGCCCAAATCGCCCGCGCCATGCAGGTGCCCGATGACAACATCACTTACCTGCAAGACGAACAGGCCACCGGTGACAACATCCGCCGCGCCATGGCCGCACTCAATACCCGGGTGCAGGACGGCGACCGCGTGTTCATCCACTACTCGGGCCATGGCACCCGCTTCCCCGACCCCGAGACCGGCGGCTGTGCCGAAGCGCTGTCAACCTACGACGGCGGCACCTGGAAAGGCATGGTGTTGCACAAGGAAATGGCCCAGTTGCTGCAGCCCATCGTGCTCAAGACCGACAAGCTGTTCGTGATGTACGACGCCTGCCATTCCGGCGGTTTGCTCAGCCAGATGCCTACGCCCCGGCAACGGGGTGCGGCCCATGGCCATGTCAACGACAACGATGAGGGCGCCCTGCGCGGCCGCTTCACCGAGACCAGCGAAAGCTGCGCCCGCCCCAGCAATGTGCGCCCGCGCAGCCTGCTCGACGAGGCCACGGCCCAGGGCGCTTTTCCGCAGGACGTGGTGTTCCTGTCGGCGGCCCGCCCCGACGAAGTCAGCCTCGAAGACCAACAAAAAGGCGGCCTGGCCACCCAGTTCGTGCGCGACTGCATGCTGCGCGATGCGGTTGACCTCGATGCCTCGGGCGCCATCAGCCTGGACGAGATCCAGCAATGCGCCCAGACCAAGATCAACCAGCGCCTGAAGAACGACAGCCTGTTCACCCCGCACCACCTGCTGCTGTCGGGCAACCGCAAATTCGTGCCGGCCTGGTTCAGCCAGGCCTTGCCCACCCAGCAGGTACCGGGCGCGCCCTCCACGGGCGTGCTCAACGCCGTGGCCCAGACCCCCACCAGTGTCAGCGGGCTATCAGTGCCGGTGAGCGTGCCGTCTGGGGCACCATTACCCTCGGTGCCGTCAGTGCCGCCCGCCATCTCCCCCCCCAGCGCACCACCGCCCCCAACCGCCGTCCAGCCCCCTGCCCCACCACGCATGACCGGCGCCCAGGCCCTGGCCCAGTTGTTCGAACAACGCGATGGCAAGCGCCGGGTGCAGGCCCGGCTCGGGAGCGGCAGCCTGCGCATCGGCCAGGACGTGCTGGGCCTGTCCGTGCTGTCCGATCGCAGCGGCTACGTGTATGTGGCGCTCGCGGGCTCGGACAACCAGTCGCTGACCCTGCTCTTCCCGAACGAGCTCGACAGCAACAACCGGATCGAGAAAGACCAGCAGCTGCTGCTGCCCCGCCCACACTGGCCCGTGAAGGCCGCCGGCCCGGCCGGCACCGACACCCTGCTGGTGATGGTGGCCGATGCCCCACGCCAATGGAAAGCCCTGCCCAAAGACCCCGGCAGCCCCTTTGCGCGCAGCCTCAATGACCTGCAGGGCCGCGCCCGCCTGGGCCTGTTGCTGGGCAACGCCATGACCCCGCAGCCGGGCACCTGCCGGCCCAACACCGGCCCGGCCTGCTCAGATGCCTACGGGGCGGTGCTGGTGACGGTGGAGGAGAAGTAGGCCGTCCGCGGCATGACGTTGGGGCGACTGTTCGTGGGCTCGTTAACGAAGTGTTATCGCACACCTAATGCGAACCAAGCTACTCTTGTCGCGTACCGGCAGACGTCCACCATGCAACGCCTGCCAAGTCAACCATGCGCCCGCCACGCTCCGGACAAGAGGTCGGACACGCGTCGGCAATGCGTTGCTCAACCTTGAGCGCACCAGGCAGATGATCCATTCAATTGACACGGCTCTTTTGGAGCCGTTATTTTGAATGGGTGATGGCGCATCATCCTCTTCAGCGGCCGCCCAAGTGCCAGGGACTCGCTGAATAATCAGCGCGCTTGCGAGCTGGCTGGGTCCACCACACCCGCCACGAAGAATGTCGCTTTGGCACTCATGATTGGCACCTCATCCGCCATGACGATGGCGTTGGCAAAGGCCAGACGGGCACCGACCTTGACCACCGTGACACGTGCCTCCAACCAATCCCCGATCTTGGCGACTCCTACATAGTCCAGCCCCAGGCTCACCGTGGTCAGCCGCATCGGCGGCGTCTGCGACAAAGCGGTCACGTAGCCCAGCGACACATCGGCCAGCGTGGCGAGCAGGCCCCCGTGCACGGTGCCTGAGGCGTTGGTGTGCTTTTCTTCGACGCGCATGCCGAGCGCCAAACCGTCCTTCACAGGTTTGAAGAAATAGGGCCCTGTGGCCTCCAGAAAGGGACTGGTGCGAAAGAGCGGCTGGAAGCCAGCGGGGGGACTCGCCGTGCTCATGTGCGATCCACCTTGGCAATGGTCGCCAATGCGAAGGCAACCAGCTTTCTGTCGCCCGCGCGCTCAGCAAACACCTCTGCCTGGGTCACCACCGTCCGTGACGATTCCTTGATGACTGAGCCCACACCGATCAGGCGATCACCGAGCGCAGGTGCCAGAAAGTTGAGCTTGTATTCTGAGGTGAGCACATCGCCTGCCACAGAGCCCGCGGCCCAGGCACAGGCGCTGTCCGCCACAAAGCCGATCACGGCACCATGCACAAAGCCGTGGTGCTGGTTCACCCGGTCCGCCACAATGGGTATGGCGAGCTCGACCCTGCCTGGTTCAATGGAAAGGACCTCGGCTTGCAGGCAGGTGGCAAAGGGCGTCTTCGCGATGATGGATTGCAAATAGGCCTTCATGGCATCGTGGTTCATGAGCAGTCTCCTGATGGGTTGAACAGTGAGTGCCGAAACGGCCGCTGCACTCGCATGACCCCATGGGCCCTGCAGAACGGCGGGTTCGGCACACCACAGTTGAAGGCCCATGGAGTGCCTGTCCTGTCCCCCAAGCGGCAAGGCCCGGTCCGCTACGACCAACGCTGTCCAATGCTGATCGACGGGGCCTACCTGCCCCCTGACACCGCCACCTAAGCCATCGACAAGGGCGGCATGCACCGCGACATCAAGGATGCGCCGGCGCCGCCCGCAGCCGCGCCAGCGCCCCCGGCAGATCAGCCCAGGCGGGCTGGCCCGGCGCGTAGCGCTGGCGCAGCCAGCCGGCCAACTCGACGATCTGGGGGTCGCTCAGCGACTGGTCGAAGGCGGGCATGAAGCCCAACTCGGCGGTGGCGGGCTCGCGCACGCCGTGCAGCAGAGTGCGCAGCAGGTTGTCGGGCCGTTCGCTGTGCAGCTTGCTGCTCAGGGCCAGGGGCACGTTGGCGCCGAGCAGGCGCGGGCCGTCGCCGTCGTGGTGGCAAGCGGCGCAGGCACCTTCGAAGAGGCGTTGAACCCGACCGGGTGCCGGTGCCTGGGCGGCCGCGGTGACCACCTGGCGGGCGGCGCGCTCGGGGGCGTCAGGCGTGGCAGGGTTGAAGCTGGCCAGGTAGGTGGCCATGGCCTGGATGTCGCTGTCGGGCAGGGCCTGCAGCTCGCGCACCACCGGGGCCATGGGGCCCAGGGCGGCGCCGTGCTGGGCGCTGTGGCCGTGGCGCAGGTAGTGGTACAGGGCCTGGGCCGTCCAGGGCACGGGGGCGCGCGACAGGCCGGTGAGCGCGGGGGCCTCCCAGCCGTCGATCAGGGCGCCCGACAAGAAAGCCGCGCCCCCCTGCTCGGCGCCCAGTGCGTTGCGCGGGGTGTGGCAGGCGCCGCAGTGGCCCAGGCCCTGCACCAGGTAGGCGCCGCGGTTCCACTCGGGGCTCTGGGTGGACTCAGGCTTCCAGGGGCTGGGGTCGTGGTGGAGCGCGTTCCAGCCCGCCATCAGCCAGCGCTGGTTGAAGGGAAAGCGCATCTCGGGCGCCGGGGTTTCGGCCCGCACCGGGGGCTGCGACATCAGCCAGGCGTAGAGCGCGGTGAGGTCGTCGTCGCTCATCTTGGCGAAGGCGGTGTAGGGGAAGGCCGGGTACAGGTGATGGCCATCGCGCGACAGGCCCTCGCGCATGGCGCGCTGGAAGGCGCTGAAGGACCAGCGGCCCAGACCGGTCTCGGGGTCGGGCGTGAGGTTGCTGGTGTAGAGGCGGCCAAAGGGCGTGTCCATGGCGCGGCCACCGGCGTTGACGGCGCCCCCCGGCGCGGTGTGGCACACCGCGCAGTCGCCCGCGGCGGCCAGCAGCCGCCCGCGCTCCAGCGTGGCGGCGTTGTAGACCGACGCCCCACCCGCGCTCTGCACCGGCGCGATGGCCGGGCGCCAGCCCAGCACGCCGAGGCCGATGCCCACGCCCGCCGCCAACAGCGCCCCCACGCGGGCCCAGGGGCGGCGCTGGCGCGGCAGCAGCGCGCCCGGCGGCAGGCCGGCGGGCACGGGCGCCGGCAAGGCCTGGGGCGGTGCTTCGGCGTCTGCGCCCTGGGCGGCGGGGGGCAAGGGATTCAGCGCTGCGCGCACCACCTCGGGCGTGAAGGGCGGCGCCCGGAAGCGCACGCCGGTGGCATCGAAGATGGCATTGGCAATTGCCGCGGTGCCGGGCACCGACGACGACTCACCGGCGCCCAGGGGGGCTTCGCCCGGGCGCGGCATGTGCACGATCTCGACCACCGGCACCTCGCGAAAGCTCAGGATGGGGTAGCTGCCCCAGTCGCGGCTGGAGAGCACCGGCGCCGGCGCCAGGGCCTGCCCCTGCGCCGGGGTCGGTGTGCCCTGCGGGGGCAGCGGGGTCTCGAACTGCAGCTGCTCTTTCAGGGCCCGGCTGGTGGTCTGCACCACGTTGCCATGCACCTGGCGCTCGATGCCGGCGGGGTTGACCATGAGGCCCGCGTCGTGCCCCACCACCACGCGGCGCACATGCACTTCGCCGGTCTTGCGGTTCACGTCCACATCGGCCACCCAGGCGGCCCAGGCGGCGCCGAAGCCGGGCCATTGGCTGTGCACATAGCGCGCGTAGGCAAAGCCCTGGCCGTGCAGCCAGTCAGGCTGCTCGGGGTCGGCCTGCAGGCGGGGGGCGGTGTGGGGCTGCCAGCCGGCTTTTTGCGCCGTGGCCTGCACCAGCTCGATGGCGCGCGGGTCGCTCAGGTGCTGCAGGCGGAAGGCCACCGGGTCGACGCCGGCCGCGGTGGCCAGCTCGTCGATGTAGCTTTCGTGGGCGAAGGAGTTGGGCAGGGCCGACACGCCACGCAGCCACGAGGCGCGGATGACGGGCGGCATGTCGTTCACCGCCACGCGCAGGTTGTCGTAGTCGTAGGGCGGGCGGGCCGTGCGGTCGCCCATCTCGTAGGCCTGCGCGGTGGGCTCGATGCTGCGCGTGAGCAGCAGCGCCAGCGTGGGGGCGCCGTTGCTGGGGTAGGAGGTTTCGAAGTCGTAGCCGGCCACCGAGCCATCGGCGTTCAGGCCACCGCGCACCTGCATGAGCTGGGCCGTGCCCTTGGGCTCCCACAGGTGCTCTTGTTCGCGGGTGAGCTGCACGCGCACCGGCGCGCCCACCGCCCGCGACAGCAGGGCCGCATCGGCGGCCACGTCGTCGGCGCCATTGCGGCCGTAGCAGCCCGAGGCCTCCAGCCGCACCAGGTCGATGGCGACATCGGGCAGGCCCATCAGCCGGGCCAGATCGGCACGCAGCACATGGGGGTTCTGGGTGCCAGCCCACACGGCCAGGCGGGGGGGTTGATCCTGTTGCTGCCAATGGGCCACCGCGCACGAAGGCCCCAACGAAGCGTGCAGCTGATACGGCCAGACATAGGTGCGCGGCATGGGCTGGGCGGCCTGCGCCAGGGCGGCGTCCACATCGCCCTCGTCGACCAGGCGGCGCTGGGTGGCGGGGTTGTCGCGCAGGGCCTGGGTGATGCCCTCAGGCTGCCCCAGGTCGGGCAGGCCGGGCCAGGGCTTCCAACGCACACGCAGCTCGCGCAGGGCCTGCTCGGCATGCTCTTCGCGCTCGGCCACCACGCCCACAAAATCGCGGATCACCACCACCGCGCGCAGGCCGGGGATGTGGGCCACCGAGGCCTCGTCAACCGACTCCAGCGTGTTGCCGATGAAGTCGCCATGGTCGGCCCCGGCGTACGGCGGGCGGACGACGCGCCCATGCAGCATGCCAGGCAGGCGGAAGTCGTGGACGAAATCCCCCTCACCCCGGACCTTGGCCGGAATGTCCACGCGCGGCACGGATTGGCCGACCAGCCGGTAATCGGCGGCCGGCTTGGTGGCGGTGGCCGGGTCGAGTCGCAAGGAGGCCTGGTGGCCTTGCAGCAGCCGGCCCAGGGGCCAGGGCTCGGTGAGGCCGGGCCCTTGCAGCAGGCCGTCGCGCAGGGTGATGGCTTCGGGCGGGCAGCCCGCTTGGGCCGCGGCCTCGGCCAGCAGCCAATGGCGGGCCTGGGCGGCGGCCAGGCGCAGCGGCTGGGCATGGATTTGCAGCGTGGCGCTGGCGATGGTGGCGCCCTGGTTGGGCGCGCGCGTGGTGTCGCCCAGCACCATGTGCACGGCGGCCATGGGCACGTCGAGTTCTTCGGCCACGATCTGCGCCAGCGCCGTGCCGATGCCGGTGCCCAGATCGACGTGGCCATGGAGGCCGGTGACCGAGCCGTCGTCCCACACCGCCAGCAGCAACTCGGGGCCTTCGGCCGGGTTGCTGGGCACGGCCAGGGGCTGGCCCGGTGTGGGCGCCCGGGGCGGCGGCGGGTCGCGCCAGACCAGCAACACGCCTTGGGCGGCAAAGTAGTCGGCGCGGTGCTGGGGGATTTCGGCCCGCCGAATCCCAGACTGAGTGGTGGGCTGGGTGGTAGACGCAGTGTTGGGCTGAGGGTGGGTCTGACTCATGCGCCCTCCCCTGCGCTGCGCAGCAGCACGGCGGCACGCTGCACGGCGCGCACGATCTCGACATGAGTACCGCAGCGGCACAGGTTGTGCGAGAGCTCGCGCCGGATCGCGGCCTCATCCGCTTCGGGGTCGCGCGCCAGCAGGGCCGCCGCCATCATGACCATGCCGTTGAGGCAGTAGCCGCATTGGGCGGCCTGCTCGTCGATGAAGGCCTGTTGCACCGGGTGCAGGTCGGGCTGCGTGGACAAGCCGGCCAGGCCTTCGAGCGTGGTGATGCAGCGCCCGGCCACCCCTTGGGCCGGGATCACACAGGCCCGCGCCGGCACGCCGTCCACCCACACGGTGCAGGCCCCGCACTGCCCCAGGCCGCAGCCGTACTTGGGCCCGTTCAGCCCCAGGTCGTTGCGCAGCACGTGCAGCAGGGTGGCCTGGGCCGAGTCGGGCAGGGTCACGGCCTGGCCGTTGACCTGGAGGGTGGGGGTGGGCATGGCGGATCTGACAGGCGGTGCAGGAGGTGAACGGGCGCCGAATTCATTCAGTGTTCACTGAACCGAAAGCGCACGGCTGCCCAGTGTGACCGGGTGGCCCCGGTCCGCACAGGGGGTTTTCAGCAGGTCAGGCCAGGGCCAGGTCGCTGGACTGAATGCGCTTGACGCCCTTGGCGCTCATCTGCTTCCAGGCGGCCTCGAGCGAGCCATTGAGGTCGATGCCGCGGCAGGCGTCTTCGATCACATAGGTGTTGAAGCCCAGGCGGCGTGCGTCGAGCGCGGTCCAGGCCACGCAGAAGTCGGTGGCCAGGCCGGTCACGAACACGGTCTTGATGCCCCGGGCCTTGAGGTAACCGGCCAGGCCGGTGGCGGTCTTGCGGTCGGCCTCTTCGAAGGCCGAGTAGCTGTCGACGTGCTGGTGGAAGCCCTTGCGCAGGATGATCTGGGCCTGCGGCACCTTGAGGTCTTTGTGCAGCGCGGCGTCGTCGGTGCCTTGCACGCAATGGTCCGGCCACAGCACCTGCTGGCCGTAGCTCAGCTTGGTGGTTTCAAAAGGCTTCTTGCCGGGGTAGCTGCTGGCAAACGAGGCGTGGGCCTGGGTGTGCCAATCCTGCGTGACCACCACGTTCTCGAAGGCGGGGGCGATGCGGTTGATCACGGGCACCACCTCGTCGCCCTTGGCCACGGGCAGCGTGCCACCGGGCACAAAGCAGTTCTGCACATCGACCACGATCAGGGCGCTGTCGGCCCCGGGCTTGATGGCCGCCGCGAAGGCGCGTTGCGTCAGTCCCGCGCCCGCCAGCCCGAGCAGGGCAGCAGACTGGAGGAACTGGCGGCGTTGAGACATCGAAGACTGAGAAGACATGGCATCACTCCTGGGGGTTGGGATGAAGGGGACAACAACACACGGCACATGCAAAAGCACAAGCACAAGCACAAGCACGACCACAAGGGCAAGCAGGAGCCGTGCCGCCCCGCGGGCGCCTACACACTGAGGTAGGCCCGGCGCACCTCTTCGTTGGCGGCCAGCTCGGCCATCGAAGCCTGGTAGCGGATCTGGCCTTTTTCAAGCACATAGGCGCGGTCGGACACCAGCTCGGCAAAGTGCATGTTCTGCTCGGACAGCAGGATGCTCACACCCTGGGCCTTGAGCTCGAGGATCATGTGCGCCATCTGCTCGACGATGACCGGGGCCACGCCTTCGCTGGGCTCATCGAGCAGCACCAGGTAGGGGTTGCCCATCAGGGTGCGCGCCACCGTCAGCATCTGCTGCTCACCGCCGCTCATGCGGCCGCCGGCACGCTGGCGCATCTCGCCCAGGTTGGGGAACAGGGTGTACAGGCGCTCGGGCGTCCACTCGGGGGCGGCACTGCCATCGGGCCAACGGCGCGGCGGCTGGCGCCCCACCTCCAGGTTTTCGGTCACGCTGAGGTCGGTGAAGACGCGCCGGTCCTCGGGCACAAAGCCCAGGCCCAGGCGGGCCGCCACATGGGGCTCGCTGCGCGAGATGTCCTGGCCCATGAACTCGATCTGGCCGCGGCGCTTGGCCAGCATGCCCATCAAGGCCTTGAGGGTGGTCGACTTGCCGGCCCCGTTGCGGCCCATCAGGGCCACCACCTCGCCGCGCTTCACGTCGAGGTCGATGTCGTAGAGGATCTGCGCGGCGCCATACCAGGCGGCCAGGCCACGGGCCTGCAACAGGGAGGGGGCGGTGGAAGGGCTGCTGGGGCTGCTCATGCCAGGGCCGTCTCTTTCTTTTCGAAGGTCTTGCCGGAGCCGAAGTACACCTCCTGCACCTTGGGGTGATCGCGCAGTTCGAGGGGTTTGCCCTCGGCGATCAGGCGGCCGCGGGCCAGCACGATCATGCGGTCGGCGTAGGCGAACACCACGTCCATGCTGTGCTCGGTGAACAGCACGGCCATGCCGCGGTCGATCACCAGTTGCTTGGTCAGGGCCATCAGGTCGTTGCGCTCCTTGGGTGCCATGCCGGCGGTGGGCTCGTCCATCAGCAGCAGCTTGGGCGAGTTGGCCATGGCAATTGCGAGCTCGACGCGTTTGACGTCACCATAGGCCAGCTCGCTGCAGGGCCGGTCGGCCTGCGCCGTCATGCCCACCTGATCGAGCAGGGCCAGGGCCTCGTCGCGCTTGTGGTCGGAGGCCTTGCGCCAGAACGAGAACAGCCGGTCGTCCACCGAGATCAAGGCCATCTGCACGTTCTCGACCACGGTGAGCGAGGCGAAGGTTTCGGCGATCTGGAAGGTGCGGCCCACGCCCAGGCGCCAGATGTCGCGCGGCTTGCGACCCACCAGCTCGTGGCCGTCGAGCACGATGGAGCCGCTGTCGGCCGGCAACTGGCCGTTGACCATGTTGAAGGTGGTGGACTTGCCGGCCCCATTGGGGCCGATCAGGGCCAGCAACTCGCCGGCGGCCAGTTCGAAATGGATGCCGTCCACGGCCTTGACGCCGCCAAAGGCCTTGCCCAGGCCGGACACTTTGAGCAGGCTCATGCGGCCTCCTTGGATGCAGAAACAGGGGGGGTGGCATCCGTTGGGACGCGAGGCTTGCGCCCCTCGCGCCAATGCTCCACCGCGTGCTTGATCGAGCCTGCGATGCCCTGTGGGAACAGCAGCACCAGCAGCAAGATGATGCCGCCCAGCATGGCGCGCCAGTAGTCGGTGTTGCGCGCCACGGTGTCGTGCAGCCAGGTGAAGGTGACGGCACCCACCACCGGTCCCGACAGGGTCTGCAGCCCGCCCAGCAAGACCATCACCAGGCCATCGACCGACTTGCCCACGGCCAGGCTTTCGGGCGAGATGCTGCCCTTGGAAAACGCGAACAGCGCCCCGCCCAGGCCGGCAAAGCCGCCGGCAATGATGAAGGCCACCCACTGCATGCGCTTGACGTCGATGCCGATGGCGTCGGCCCGCAGGGCCGAGTCGCGCCCGGCGCGCAAGGCATAGCCGAAGGGCGAGAACAGCACGCGGCGCAGCAGCAGCACACCCGCGGTGACCAGGGCCAGCGTCAGGTAGTAGTAGTGGGTTTTGTCAGACAGCCACTCGGCCGGCCACACCCCGGTGAGGCCGTTGCTGCCGCCGGTGAAACCATCCCACTGGTAGCAGATGGCCCAGGTGATCTGGGCAAAGGCCAGGGTCAGCATGGCCAGGTAGACGCCCGACAGTCGCACGCAGAACCAGCCGTACAGAAAGGCCCCGGCCGCCGCCACCAGGGGCGCCAGCAGCAGGGTCAGCTCCATGGGCAGGCCGGCGCTGCGCACCAGCAGCGCGGCGGCATAGGCCCCGATGCCAAAGTAGGCGGCGTGGCCGAACGAGTGCATGCCGGCCGGCCCCATGATGAAGTGCAGGCTGGCGGCGAACAGGGCCGCGATCATCAGGTCGATGGCCAGCACCGACAGGTAGGGCGAATCGGCGGTGAGCCAGGGCAGCAGCACCAGCAGCGCCATCAGCAAGGCCCCGCCCAGTTTGAACCAGCTGCCGGGGTGGCGCAGCGGCGCCTCGGGCAGGCCCACGTTGCGGCTGTTGGCCTGGGGCTTGCCCATCAGGCCCCAGGGGCGCACCACCAGCACCACGGCCATGACCAGGAACTCGACCACCAGGGTGAGCTTGGAAAACGACACGCTGTAGCCGAACAGCTCGACCACGCCCAGCCAGATGCACACGGCCTTGATCTCGGCAATCAGCAAAGCGGCGGCGTAGGCGCCCGGGATCGAGCCCATGCCGCCCACCACCACCACCACGAAAGCGGCACCGATGGTGTTGAGGTCCATCTCCAGGGTGGCGGGCTCGCGCGGCAGTTGCAGGGCACCGCCCAGGCCGGCCAGCAGGGCCCCGAGGGCGAACACCGCGGTGAACAGCCAGGCCTGGTTCACGCCCAGGGCGCTGACCATCTCGCGGTCTTGCGTCGCCGCGCGCACCAGGGTGCCCCAGCGGGTGCGGGTGAGCAGCAGGGTGAGCAAGCCCAGCACCACCGGGCCGACCACGATCAGGAACAGGTCATAGGCCGGGAAGTTGCGCCCCAGGATGCTCACCGAGCCGGCCAGGCCCGGGGCCCGTGGGCCCAGCAGTTCTTCGGGGCCCCAGATCCACAGCGCGGCATCTTTGATGACCAGCACCAGGGCGAAGGTGGCCAGCAGCTGGAACAGCTCGGGCGCCTTGTAGATGCGGCGCAGCAGCAGCATCTCGACCGCGGCGCCGATCACACCGGCCCCCAGCGCCGCCAGCAACAGCGCCGGCCAGAAGCCCAGGCTGTTGCCCAGCGCCCCCACCAGGCTGTAGGCCAGGTAGATGCCCAGCATGAAGAAGGAGCCGTGCGCAAAATTGACGATGCGCGTGACCCCGAAGATCAGCGACAAACCTGCAGCCACCAGGAACAGCGAGGACGCCCCCGCCAAACCGTTGAGCAGCTGCACCACGAAACTCGAAAAGCCCATGCCAAAACCCTCAGGACGTGTCACCTCCGGCGGCTCTGCCCGCCAGGGGACGGCGGCGCCCGCGGCGCCGCGTTGATCACCCGATCTTCACTCGATCGTTGGTCGACTGTCAGTCGACCGTGAACCGACCTCAGTCGGCCGGCCGCATTTTCTTGACTTCGTCAGCGCTGGGCTGGAACTTGGCGCCATCGAGGTAACGGTAGTCCACCATCACACCCTTGCCGCCTTCGTTCTTGGTGCGGCCGATGAAGCCGCCCATGGTGGACTGGTTGTCTTCCGTGCGGTAGGTGATGCGGCCGAACGGGGTGGGCACCTGCAGGCCCTTGAACGAGACCACCAGCTTTTCGGTGTCGGTGCTGCCCGCCTTCTTGATGCCTTCGGCCAGCGACTTGATGGCGCTGTAACCCACGATGGAGCCCAGGCGCGGGTAGTCGTTGAACTTGGCCTGGTAGGCGCTCAGAAAGGCCTTGTGCTCAGGCGTCTGCAGGCCGTACCAGGGGTAGCCGGTAACGATCCAGCCATTGGGCGCTTCGTCCTTGAGCGGGTCGAGGTACTCGGGCTCGCCGGTCAGCAGGCTGACCACCGAGCGGCCTTCGAACAGGCCGCGGGTGTTGCCCTCGCGCACGAACTTCGACAGGTCGGCCCCGAACAGCACGTTGAACACCGCATCGGGCTTGGCATCGGCCAGGGCCTGCACCACAGAACCTGCGTCGACCTTGCCCAGCGGGGGCGCCTGCTCGGCGACAAACTCGACATCGGGCTGCGCGGCCTTGAGCAGTTGCTTGAAGGTGGCGGCGGCCGACTGGCCGTATTCGTAGTTGGGGAACACCAGGGCCCAGCGCTTTTTCTTGAGGGCGGCGGCCTCGGGCACCATCATGGCCACCTGCATGTAGGTGGAGGGGCGCAGGCGGTAGGTGTAGCGGTTGCCGTTCTGCCAGACGATCTTGTCGGTCAGCGGCTCGCCAGCCAGGAAGAACACCTTCTTCTGCTTGGCGAAATCGGTCAGCGCCAGGCCGATGTGCGACAGGAAGGAGCCGGTCAGCACATCCACCTTCTCACGCGAGAGCAGTTCTTCAGCGGCGCGCACGGCGTCGCCCGGGCTGGCGTTGTCGTCGCGGCTGATCAGCTCGACCTTCTTGCCCAGCAGGCCGCCACCGGCGTTGATCTCGGCGATCGCCAGCTCCATGCCTTTCTTGTAGGGCTCGAGGAAGGCGGGCTGGGCCTTGTAGCTGTTGATTTCACCGATCTTGATGACATCGGCCGCGTGGACCGTGCCCAGCACGCCGGTCAGGGTGAACAAGGCGGTGGTGCGGATGAGGTGGGGGGTCAGCTTCATGGTGGGGGCTCTCCTGGGGGTGGGGGTGAGATGAGCGGAAAAGCAGAACAAGCGGGGGAAGGGGTGGCCAGGGTGGGCAGGGTCAGCGCAAGCCGTCCTGGCCCTTGATCTCATGGGCCTGCAGGCCACCGATGCGGGCCAGCGGGCGACCACTGTCGGTGACCACCACGGCCACCACGATCTCGTGGGCCCGCGGGGCGTCGGCCACACGGGCCTCCATGGCGTCGAAATGGCTGCGCACGTAGGCGGCATCCTTGTGGCCCAGGGGCACGTCGATGGCCGTGCCCAGGCCGCCCAGCTTCTTGGCCGAGGGCACCAGGGCGGCGCCCTTTTCAACGGCCACGCGCAGCGGCGCGCCCAGCTTGGGGTGCAGGATGGCGGCGGCGTGCTCCAGCTCACCGGCCTCGCCCACGATGGCGGCCTTGCCGTAGCTCTGGGCCTGCGCCGGCGTGATGCCCAGCGCCTTGACGCAGCGTTCGCCCAGCAGGCCGCCCAGCTCTTCACCGATGGCGATCAGCTCGTCCAGGTTCTCGGCGTAGCGGCCGGCAAAGGGGTTCTCGATCACGGCCATGGCCAGGGCCTTGCGCACGGGCGGTTGCACGTCCTGGCCCATTTCGCGGCGGACTTCGTCGACTTGCACGATGATTTTTCGGATCTTGGCAGACATGGGGTGTTTCCTCGGGCTCGGTGTTCTGGGCAGGCTAGGGGCGGCGTGGCGGCGGCGCTCAGCGCAGACCGTCCCACAGGCTGATGTCGGCGGCCTTCAAGCCACCGACGCGGGCATGCACGCGCGCTCCGGTGCTCATGGCCAGGATGAAAACAATCTCGTCGGCGCGCGGCGCACCGGGCACGCGCACCTCGATGGCGTCGAAATGGCTGCGCACATAGCTGGCGTTGATGTGCGTGAGCGGCACATCCAGGGCAGCGCCCGGGCCGCCCACCTTCTTGGTCGAAGGCACGATGGCCAGCGCGTTGGCAGGCTGCCCGGTCTTGACCTCGGCCTGGCCTTTTTTGTAGGCATCGCGGTCGCCTTTCCAGCCCAGCAGTTCGCGCATGGCATAGCCACCGGGCACATGCCACAGTGCACAGTGCTCCAGCTCGCCGGCCGCGCCCACGATGGCGCCCTTGCCATAGCCCTCGATGCGTTCGACCGGCACGTCCATGGCGGCGCGCAGGCGCTGCGCCATGTCCAGCCCCACGGCCTGCAGCGCCTCCATCATGGGCAGGATGTCTTCCACATAGCGGCCGGCAAAGGGGTTGGTCAGCACGGCGCCGATGGCACCACGCTGGAGCGGCACGGCCGCCGGGGGCCCGAATTCGTGCCGAATTTCTTCAACATGGGTGAAAACGCGTCGGATGTCGATCATGCTGTGTGCCTGTGCATTTCGTTAAGCAAATACTGAACCAACTTCGGCCGAACCGGCCAGGGACAAGGGCTGTGCCGGGCCATCCCCGGTTTCAGGCCCGCCGGTGGCCCGGCTCTGCCCCTGGCAGCAGAGCAAGGCGAACCATACCAGCCCCGCGGCCCTCAATTCTTCCGCTTTTTTCAAGCCCTGGTGCAAAGCACCGGCCACCACCTCAGCCGGCAGCGGGCCCACCTGCACCGTGACCCGGCGCGCGCCCAGATCGGTGTCGTCGCGCAGGGTGTTGGCCGGGGCGCGCTCGATGGCGGGGTGCTCGGCCTGCACCGCATTGGCGATCACGGTAGCGGCGGCATCGGCCTGGGCGGCGGTGGCCGCCAGCACCGTGACACTGTCGGCGATGCCGAGCGAAAAACTGCGCCCGCGCCAGCCGCTGGTGGCCACGCCTCGCACCGGCCAGTGGGCCTGGATCTCGAGCTGCCCGTCCAGGCTCAGGCCGTGCCGCAACTGAGCGCCATCGAGCCGGGCCAGATCGGCGTACAGGCCGACGCGGGCCGACTGGCCCGGCGTCAGGTGCAGGGCGATGTCGCCGCCGTTGTTGACCCAGGCGCGGCGCACCCCGGGTTGGCGGTAGGCCTCGAGCACGGTCTGCGCCACGGCACCGGCCACGGCCGCCATGGGGGTGATGAAGGGCTGGCGATGCGGCTGGCAGGCCTGCCACATCAAGCGGGCCACCGGGCCTTGCAAGGAGCACTGTGCGCCCACCGGCTCGCGCAGCGCAGGCAGCTCGGCCACCAGCTCGGCCAGCAGGCCCTGAAAGCGTTGCCAGGCCTGCTCATGCGCCTGCGCCACGGCCTGGGCCTGGCCCTCGGCCGCGATCACCAGGTCGATGGGGCCATGCTGGAAGTGCCAGCGTTCGCCGTCGAGGGCCTGTCGGGTGGCTTGCATGGGGCGCGCCTCAGCCCAGCAGGGGCGGACGGCCCAGGGGCCAGGGGTTGACATCGGGCTGGCGCTGCCACTGCAGGGCCTGGGGCGCGCCCTCGTTGTGCCAGGCACCGCGCGACAGCACCTCGACCAGGGAGCGGATCTGGTCCACATGCCCCCCCAGGGCGGCGTAATCGCTGCGGCGCATGCTGAACTCGATGGGTGCCACGATGGCCGGCGTGGGCACGGTGCCGAAGCTGTTGTCGGGCATGCGCAGCACATCGGCCATGACGGTGATGCCACCGCCGGGCCACACATAGGCCGGTGCGCCGCCACAGGTGACGTTCACCAGGGCCTGCTTGATGGAGCGGGTGAGCAACACCGGGTTTTCGGTGACGCCGGCACGCAGGCTGCCGCCGGCCCCGGCCAGGAACAGCACCGACGCCAGCGAGGGCTCACAGTTCTCGCCGATGCGCTCGACGATGCGGCGCACCTCGGCCGGCATCTCGGTCTCGACCGGGCGCAGATCCTCGTCGAGCACATACCAGCTGGCGTGCTCGCCGGTGGTGCTGGTCATGAGCAGGCGCAGGCCGGGCCAGGCGACCTCGGCGTTCCAGCCTTCGATGATGGCCAGCGGGTCGGCGATGTCGGTGCCGCCCCAGCCGGTGCCCGGGTTGGCCACCTGGAAGTAACGCCCCGGGGTGGACTTGCGACCCAGCATCTGGATGCCCGAGGGCCGCATGTCCAGACAGCGGCCGGCCTGGTGCTCGGTCAGCACGCCGGTGATGTGGTCGTCAACCACCACCACCTCGTCGGCCAGTCCGAACAGCTGGCGCGCGAAGATGCCCACCGCCGCCGAGCCGCAGCCCACGCGCATGCGCTGCTCCTCGACCCCGTTGACGATGGGTGCGCGGCCGGCCTGGATGATGATCTGCGAGCCGCCGTCGATGGTGAACTCGACCGCCTGCTTGTTGCCCAGGGCCTGCATCATCTCGGCGGTGATGCGCCCTTCCTTCTTGCTGCCCCCGGTGAGGTGGTGCACCCCGCCCAGCGACAGCATCTGCGAACCGTATTCGGCGGTGGTGACGTGACCCACCACCTCGCCCTTGCAGCGCACATTGGCCTGCTCGGCGCCCAGAAAGCGGTCGGTGTCGATCTTCACCTTGAAGCTGCAGTAGCTGAAGATGCCCTCGGTGACCACGGTGACCATGTCCACCCCCTGCACCTGCGAGCCCACGATGAAGGGCGCCGGCTTGTAATCGGGGTAGGTGGTGGACGAGCCCACGCCGGTCACGAACACCTGATCGGCCAGCAGCAGATCACCCGACCAGGCTGGCGCTTCGCTGCCCGCGCCGTCCTCGGCTCGGGCAGCAAAAGGCACCAGCGCCGTCTCGCCCGCTTCCAGCGTGCGGCGCAACAGCACCACCGGGTCGAGCCGCACCAGCGTGCCGGCCTGGTTGGCATAGCGGTCGCAGGCACCGGCGCGGCCCTCGGAGATCTGGCACAGCACCGGGCAGGCATTGCACTCGACCTTGGCGGTGTTCATGCGCTCGTTGCGCGGGCGGGCCCGCTCGGCCAGCGGTGGCAGGCCGGGCGATTCGAGGCCGGGTAGGCCGTCGGTCTTGGTGTGTTCAGTCATCGCGGGGTCCGAATTTCCAGGCCCCTGAGGGGCACTTCGAAGGCTCGAAAAGACAGCTTGTGGAGGCCATCCCGTTTGTGTAGCATTCACCGAATAAAAATGTGGTGTTCACTACATTTCCGGCACAATGTAGCCTATCGAATCTGTTGCCGCAACCGTATTTTCGCGTGCCCCGCAAGGGTGCCAAAACCGCCTCACCAGGAGCCCCGTTTTGATGCAGAACCCCGTCCATGCCCCGCTTCGGTGCCCTTCAGAAGGGCTGGGCGAAGCCCTGAAAACCAGGGCTTTCCCGACTTGCGGAACAATGGAGGGTTGCGAATGCGATGTTCGAGGTGTTGCCAGGCCCCCAATCAGGCCCGCTCACCGCCTCGGCAGCCCCTGTTTATCCACCATTGCCATCTGAAACTCATGAGTGCTTTTCACGAAGAACGCGTGCTGACGGTCCACCACTGGACCGATCGTCTTTTCTCCTTCACCACCACGCGCGACCCCGGTTTGCGCTTCTCCAACGGCCATTTCACGATGATCGGCCTGCGCGTGAACAACAAGCCGCTGCTGCGCGCCTACAGCATCGTCAGCCCGAACTACGAAGAGCATCTCGAGTTCCTGAGCATCAAGGTGCAAGACGGCCCGCTGACCTCGCGTCTGCAGCACATCCAGGTGGGCGACAGCATCATTGTCGGCAAGAAGCCCACCGGCACCCTGCTGATCGACTACCTGCTGCCCGCCAAGCGCCTGTACATGCTGTCCACCGGCACCGGCCTGGCCCCCTTCCTGAGCCTGATCCGCGACCCCGACACCTATGAGAAGTTCGAGGAAGTGGTGCTGGTGCACGGCGTGCGCCAGGTCAATGAACTGGCCTACCACGACTACATCACCGAAGAGCTGCCCAAGCACGAGTTCCTCGGCGAGATGGTGAGCAAGCAGCTCAAGTACTACCCCACTGTGACCCGTGAGGCCTACAAGCACCAGGGCCGCGTGACCACCGTGATCGAAAACGGCCAGCTGGCCGCCGACCTGGGCCTGCCCGCGCTGAACCCGGCCGAAGACCGCGTGATGATCTGCGGCAGCCCCGAGATGCTGCGCGACCTCAAACACATGATGGAGGCCCGCGGTTTCAAGGAAGGTAACACCACCAAGCCCGGCGACTTCGTGATCGAACGCGCTTTCGCTGAACAGTGACCCCCTGACCAGGCCGGCCCGCCCGGGCTGGCCCGGCCCTTGCTCTGGACCCCACCATGTCGGCCACCCCCAGAAAGACCCGCACTGCTGCGAAGAAGAGCCCCACCGGCCGGCGCACAGTCGGCGTGCGCGAGCAGGCCGCCCAGACCACGCGGGACAACATCCTCAAGGCGGCCATCAAGGTGTTCGCCCGCTACGGCTATGACGGCGGCAGCGTCGAGAAGATCTCCAAGGCGGCGAAGTCTTTCGACCGCATGATCTACTACTACTTCGGCAGCAAGGAAGGCCTCTACATCGAGGTCATCGAAGAGATCTACCGCCGCATGAACGAGGCCGAGGAGCAGCTCAACCTGCGACCCGACCAGCCTCTGGAGGCCCTGCAGGCGGTGATCCGCTTCGTGGTGGGCTACTACCGGCGCCACCCCGAGTTCGTCACCCTGCTCAACACCGAGAACCTGCACAAGGGGCGGCACATCGTGAAGTCGGTGCGCGCCCGCGAGTACTCGTCCCCGGCCATCGAGATCATCCGCCAGCTGCTGGCCAGCGGCCAGGCCCAGGGCCTGTTCCGGCTCGACATCTCGGCCCGCGACCTGTACCTGCTGATCGCCGCCAACGGCTACTTCTACATGTCCAACCGGCACACGCTGTCGGCCTTCCTGGGCGAAGACCTGGAGGCCCCCGAGGCGCTGGCGCATTGGGAGGAGTTTGTGGTCGACACCGTGCTGCGGGCGGTGGCGCCCACCTCAGCATCAAGCTCACCCCCAAGCCCACCCCCTGCGCAGACAAGCTGACGGGCTGACCGATTTCCAGCCGGCAGCCCGTGGCGGGTGCCGGCGCATCCACCCCCCCCCACAGGAGCACACCATGGCAGAAGCAGTCGCCGGCGAGAAGTCCGGCAAGGTCGTCATCCAGAACATCGGCCTGTTGTTGTCCGGCGATCTGGACCACCCCATCCTCGACGCCGACACCGTGGTGGTGCATGACGGCCTGATCACGGCCGTGGGCCGCTACAAGGACTGCGACACCGAGGGCGCCCGCACCGTGATCGACGCCCGAGGCACCTGCCTGGCCCCGGGCCTGATCGACAGCCACGTGCACCCGGTGTTCGGCGACTGGACGCCGCGGCAGAACCAGCTCGGCTGGATCGAGTCGACCCTGAACGGCGGCGTGACCAGCATGATCTCGGCCGGTGAGGTGCACCTGCCCGGCCGCCCCAAGGACATCGTGGGCCTGAAGGCCCTGGCGATCACCGCGCAGCGCGCCTTCGACAACTTCCGCCCCGGTGGCGTGAAGGTGATCGCCGGCGCCCCGGTGATCGAAAAAGGCATGACCGAGCACGACTTCAAGGAACTGGCCGAGGCCGGCGTGACCCTGCTCGGCGAGGTGGGCCTGGGCTCGGTCAAGGCGGGCTACGAGGCCAAGGAGATGGTCGCCTGGGCGCGCAAGCATGGCATCCAGAGCACCATCCACACGGGCGGCCCGTCGATCCCGGGCTCGGGCCTGATCGACAAGGATGTGGTGCTGGAGGCCGACGCCGACGTGATCGGCCACATCAACGGCGGCCACACCTCGCTGCCCTGGAAGCATGTGTGCGAGCTGTGCGAAAAGTCGTCACGCGCGATCGAGCTGGTGCACAACGGCAACGAGAAGATCGCCATCGAGGCCGCCCGCGCGGCCATCGAACTCAAATGCCCGCACCGCGTGATCCTGGGCACCGACGGACCCGCAGGCTCGGGCGTGCAGCCCCTGGGCATGCTGCGCATGATTGCGCTGATCTCGAGCTTTGCCAACATCCCGGCCGAGCTGGTGTTCTGCTTTGCCACCGGCAACACGGCGCGCATCCGCCAGCTCAACTGCGGCCTGATCGAGGTCGGCCGGGCGGCCGACTTTGTCTTCATGGACCGGGCCCAGCACACCGCCGGCGCCACCCTGCTGGAAAGCGTGCAACTGGGCGACCTGCCCGGCGTCGGCATGGTGATGATCGATGGGCTGGTGCGCTGCGGCCGCAGCCGCAACACGCCCCCGGCCACCGAGATCCCGGTGGTGCTGCACAGCGGGCATTGAAGCCTGGTGGGCCTGCCCGGCGTCGCCACGGCGACGCCTGCCGGCAGGTGCCTTCCTAGAATCGGCCTCACCCCCCCCCACCGTGAGGCCCCGATGCACCCCCCTGCCCTTTCCCACCTGCAAGCCGTTCTGCAAGACCACATCGACAAAGGCTTGCTGCCCGGTGCGGTGGCCCTGATCGAGCACCGGGGCCAGCGCGTGCTGCACGCCGCCCTGGGCGCGCAAGGCCCGGCCGCCGGCGCCCCGCCCATGGCGCCCGACACGGTGTTCCGCATCTACTCGATGACCAAGCCCATCGTCTCGCTGGCGGTGCTGATGCTGATGGAGCAGGGCCGGCTGCAGCTGGCCCACCCGGTGTCGCGCTACCTGGGCGGCTTTACCGGCCAGAGCGTGTACACGCCCGAAGGCGGCCGCCCCGTACAGCGTGAGGCCACGCTGCACGACCTGCTGCGCCACACCGCAGGCCTGAGCTACGCCTGGGACGAAACCCCGGTGGCCCAGGCCTACCGGGTGGCCCGCGTGGGCTCGCGCCAGCACAGCAACCAGCAGTTGGCCCAGGCCCTGGGCCCGCTGCCCCTGCTGCGCGACCCGGGCACGGCCTGGGAGTACAGCCGTGCCACCGACGTGCTGGGCGCGGTGCTGGAGGTGATCGAGGGCCAGCCCCTGGGCGCCGTGCTGCAGCGCCTGATCCTGCAGCCGCTGGGCATGGTCGACACCGGCTTTGCGGTGCCCGAGGCCCAGCAGCACCGCCTGGCCGAGCCTTTGCCCAAAGACCCGGCCACGGGCGCGGCCGTGAACCTGATCGACGTGAGCCGGCCGCCGGTGTTCGAGTCGGGTGGCGGCGGCCTGGTGTCCACAGCGGGCGACTACGCCCGCTTTCTGCAGCTGATGCTGGGCGGCGGCGAGCGCGAGGGCGTGCGCCTGGTCAGCCGCGCCACCCTGGCTTTCATGACGGCCGACCACCTGGGCAGCATCCCGGTGGCGGGCGACATCCTGCCGCCCGGCCATGGTTTTGGCCTGGGCGTGTCGGTGCGCCGCGAAACCGGGCTGGCCGCCCGCCCGGGCTCGGCCGGCCAGTACGGCTGGAGCGGGTTGGGGGGCACGGTGTTCTTTGTCGACCCCGCCGAAGAGTTGTTCGCCGTGCTGCTGACCCAGGCGCCCGGGCTGCTGAACCACTGGATCGAGCTGTACCCGGCGCTGGTGTACGCGGCGATCTGAGCCGAATCACACCCTGCCGGCCGACGGACGCGGGCCGCCGTCAGCGGCTGGTGCCGTAGGCCTTGCCGCCACCCGCCGTGCCGGCCCCGGTCCCGGTGCCGATGCTGGTGCTGGTCGAGCCCCCCCGGTCGGGCGCCAGGCGTGGCACGCCGCCCTCCACCACCACGGCCGCGCCCAGGGGCAGGGGCTCGGGCAGCTCGAACACGCGCTGGCTGCCGTCCTCCATGCGGATGTTGACCTCATAGGCCGGCTGCTGGCGGCCCTGGCCCGCGCGCGCCCCCACTTGGGCCCCGATCACGGCGCCAGCGGCGGCTGCTGCAGGGTTGCCTCCATAACCAACTGCTGACGTACCCGCAGCGGTGCCGCGGTTGGCACCGGCCTGCGCGCCCAGGGCCGCACCCGCTGCCACGGCGGCACCGGGCGGCAAGCCCCCCGAGCCCACCGACAGCGACTGCACTGACTCGACCCAGCCGCACTGCGCACAGGCCTTCTGGGTGCCATACACGCCCTTGAGCGAGGCACTGCCCGGTGAAGGAGGCAGAGGCGCGTGGTGTGACGGCCCCTGCCGCGGCAGGGCGAAAGACAGCGGGGGCGGGCCGGACGGGCGGGCGCCTGCCAGGGCCGGCACGCGGGGGGGCGTGGGGTGCAGGTCCGGGGCGTTGAAGGCCGCCGCGCTGGCCGGCGCCGGGGGGGCGGACGGGGCAGAAGGGGTGGGGGCCGGCGGCGTCTTGAATTCGGCTGGGCGCGTCTGTACCAGCACCAGGCTGGCTGCCAAGGCCAGGGCCACCACGCCCAGCAGCCCGGCGAAGGGCCCCAGCAGCGATGGCGGCGGCAGGCCCTCCTGGGGCGGCAGGCCGGGGGCTTGCGGGTGGGGATGGGCAGAAATCATCATGATCAGCCTCCTTCAGCAAGGCCCCGCCAGGGGCCACGCGCACAAGCTGCCAATGTAGCGCGCCTGTGTTGCGCTGTGTCTGCGAAATGCCAAGGCCCTGTCAGGCACCGAGGCATGACCCGCCCGGCCCGGCTCAGAGCTGGGGCGCCAGCAGGCGCCGCAGCGCGTCTTCGGGCAGGCCGCGGCGCTGGGCCATGTCCTGCAACTGGTCTTCGGCGATCTTGCCCACATTGAAGTAGGTGCTGTCGGGGTGGCTCAGGTAGAAGCCGCTGACGCTGGCGGCCGGCGTCATGGCCAGGCTTTCGGTCAGGCCCATGTCGATCTCGCTGCATTGCAGCAGCTCGAACATCTCGCGCTTGACGCTGTGGTCGGGGCAGGCCGGGTAGCCGGGCGCGGGGCGGATGCCCTGGTACTTCTCGGCAATCATGTCCTCGTTGCTCAGCGCCTCGTGGGCGGCATAGCCCCACAGGTCGCTGCGCACCCGGTGGTGCAGGCATTCGGCAAAGGCCTCGGCCAGACGGTCGGCCAGGGCCTTGAGCATGATGGCCGAGTAATCGTCGTGCTGGTCCATGAAGGCCTGCTCGCGCTTTTCAACGCCCAGGCCGGCGGTGACGGCAAACACGCCCACGTAGTCGGCCCGGCCGCTGGCCTTGGGGGCCACAAAGTCGGCCAGGCAGCGGCTGGGGCGCATCACACCGTCGATGGCCTGCTTTTCGGTCTGCTGGCGCAAGCCGTACCAGGTGAGGGCCACCTGGCTGCGGGTGTCGTCGGTGTAGAGCTCGATGTCGTCGTCGTTGACGCTGTTGGCCGGGTAGAAGCCCATCACGGCACTGGCGCTGAGCCAGCGGCCATCGATGACCTTCTGCAGCATGCGCTTGCCGTCTTCGAACACCTTGCGTGCCTCCACGCCCACGATCTCGTCGTCGAGGATGGCCGGGTAGGGGCCGGCCAGATCCCAGGTCTGGAAGAACGGGCCCCAGTCGATGTACTTGGCCAACTCGGCCAGGTCGAAGTTCTTGAACACGCGCCGACCGATGAACTTGGGCACCGGCGGGGTGTAGGCCGCCCAGTCCAGCGGCGTCTTGTTGGCGCGGATCTTGGCCAGCGGCCACATCGGGGTCTGCTTTTTGCCGGCGTGCTGGGCGCGCACCTTGTCGTAGTCGGCATTGAGCTCGTCCACATAGACCTGGGCGTTGTCGGACAGCAGGCTCTGCGCCACGCTCACGCTGCGCGAGGCATCGGGCACATAGACCACCGGGCCCTCGTAGTGCGGCGCGATCTTGACGGCGGTGTGCACGCGGCTGGTGGTGGCGCCCCCGATCAGCAGCGGGATCTTCTTGACGCGGAAGTGCTCGTCCTTCTGCATCTCGGCGGCCACGTACTGCATTTCTTCGAGGCTGGGCGTGATCAGGCCCGACAGGCCCACGATGTCGGCGCCCTCGACCTTGGCGCGGGCCAGGATCTCATGGCAGGGCACCATCACGCCCATGTTGACCACCTCGAAGTTGTTGCACTGCAGCACCACGGTGACGATGTTCTTGCCGATGTCGTGCACATCGCCCTTGACGGTGGCGATGATGATCTTGCCCTTGCTGCGCACGTCGCGGCCCGCGGCCTCGTCCTGGCGCTTTTCCTCTTCGATGTAGGGGATCAGGTGGGCCACGGCCGACTTCATCACACGGGCGCTCTTGACCACCTGGGGCAGGAACATCTTGCCCTGGCCGAACAGGTCACCGACCACGTTCATGCCGTCCATGAGCGGGCCTTCGATCACGTGCAACGGGCGCCCGCCCTTGGCCAGGATGCCGCGGTAGGCCTCCTCGGTGTCTTCGGTGATGAACTCGGTGATGCCGTGCACCAGCGCGTGCGACAGGCGCTGCTCGACCGTGCCGGCACGCCATTCGTATTTCTTGCTGTCGTCCTTGGCCGCGCCCTTGGCGGTCTCGGCGATCTCGACCAGGCGCTCGCCAGCATCGGGGCGGCGGTTCAGCACCACGTCTTCGACGCGCTCGCGCAGCACCGGTTCGAGCTGGTCGTACACGCCCACCATGCCGGCGTTGACGATGCCCATGTCCATGCCCGCCTGGATGGCGTGGTACAGGAACACGGTGTGGATGGCCTCGCGCACCGGGTCGTTGCCGCGGAAGCTGAAGCTCACGTTGGACACGCCGCCCGACACCTTGGCGCCCGGCAGGTGCTGCTTGATCCAGCGCGTGGCGTTGATGAAGTCGACCGCGTAGTTGTTGTGCTCTTCGATGCCGGTGGCAATCGCGAAGATGTTGGGGTCGAAGATGATGTCTTCGGCGGGGAAGTCGACCTGGTCGACCAGCAGGCGGTAGGCGCGTTCGCAGATCTCGATCTTGCGCTCGTAGGTGTCGGCCTGGCCTTTTTCGTCGAAGGCCATCACCACGGCGGCGGCGCCATAGCGGCGCAACAACCTGGCCTGCTGGATGAAGGCGGCCTCGCCCTCCTTCATGCTGATCGAGTTGACGATGCCCTTGCCCTGGATGCAGCGCAGGCCGGCCTCGATCACGCTCCACTTGGACGAGTCGATCATGATCGGCACGCGGGCGATGTCAGGCTCGGAGGCGATCAGGTTCAGGAAGCGCACCATGGCGGCCTGGCTGTCGAGCATGGCCTCGTCCATGTTGATGTCGATCACCTGGGCGCCGTTCTCGACCTGCTGCCGGGCCACCACCAGGGCTTCCTCGAACTGGCCGTTGAGGATCATGCGGGCGAAGGCCTTGGAACCGGTGACGTTGGTGCGCTCGCCGATGTTGACGAACAGGCTGCCCTCGCCGATGCGCACGGGCTCCAGGCCGGACAGCAGCATGGGAGGCACGGAATTTGCGGCGTGGCTCGCGGCTTGGTTGTCGGCCTGGGTGTCGGCGTTGTTGTTTTCGAGGTCGTGATCAGACATGAGACTCACCTGGAGGGTCGTTCGGAATCAGGTGAGCGTCGTTGACATCGCGGAAACACCTCAAGCCTGACAAGCCCCTGCGGGCCTGCTGCAACGCTCCTTGAGATACCATTGATTTTACTGTGTGATCCCCTGAGTCACCCCCTGTCCACCACCATCCACCCCCTGCCGGCCTGTTGCGGTCCCCGCCCACGATGCTCGAAGCCCTGCTGAAGTCACTCAAATCGCGCAAGCGCCGCCGCCTCTCGGTCCAGGACTCGCCGGCGGCCGAGCTGGCCGCCCAGATGTTGCATGCGCCGAGTGCGCTGATCCAGCTGTCGGCCGATGACGCGCGGCGCATCGTCAGCTACATGGAGCCCGTGCGGCTGCTGGCCGGCCAGTGCTTCATGCGTGAGGGGCAGACCGAAGACACCGATTACATGCTGCTGATCCTGGAGGGCGATGTGATGGTGGAGAACTTCATCGTCAGCCGCCGCACCCCGATCACCACCGCCGTGATCGGTGCCGGCGCCCTGGTGGGTGAGCTGGGCCTGCTCGATGGCTCGCCCCGATCGGCCACCTGCACCACCTGCACCGAGGTGCTGGCCGCCAAGCTCGGCCGGGTCGCGCTGGGCGAATTGCTCGAAGAAGACCCGGCCCTGGGCGTGAAACTGCTGCTGGCCATCGGCGTTCACATGAGCAACCGGGTGCGCGAGCGCACCGAAAAGCTCAAGAGCTACGCCGCCCTGATCCAGACCATGCAGCAGGAAATGGACCGGATGTCCTGAGCCGGGGGCGTCTGGCCCGGCTCAAGCCGCGCTGCCGGGCAGGCCGAAGACGCGGTCGAAGCACCAGTTGAAGACGAAGGTGTAGATCAGAAAGAACACCAGCAGGCCCAGATCCATCACCAAGGACTGCCAGAGGCTGACGTCAAACCACCAGGCGAACAGAGGCACAAAGTAAAGCAGCAGGCCGCCTTCGAAGCCGATGGCATGGGCGGCACGGCGGGCAAAACCGCGGCCGCGCACGGTCTGTCGTGCCTCCCAGCGCTCGAACAGGGCGTTGAAAACCAGGTTCCACACGATGGCGATGGCCGAGGCGGCCAGGCCCATCACGCCGGCATGCGCCAGGCCATCGCCCGACATCTGGGCCAGGCCCCAGCTGGAAAACGCGATGGCGATGGCTTCGTAAAGCGACACGAACAGCACCCGGCGGCGCCAACCCTGCAGCGCGAACAGCCAAGGCCGTGGGCCAGGGTGCTGAGGGGGGAGGGAGGGGGTGGGTGGCGAAGTGGGTGAGGGGCAAGACATGGGCGCACTTTATGTGCATCAAGCTGACAGTTAAAGTCACCTCCTTTCAGATTAATTGATACATCATGGCTTTCAGCGCCGACAACGTGGATCTGTTCCTGAGCGTGCTGGACCGCGGCTCGTTTTCGGCCGCGGCCCGGGCCCTGGGCCGCGTGCCTTCGGCCGTGAGCATGGCGGTGGCGCAACTGGAGGCCGAGCTGGACCTGGTGCTGTTCGACCGCAGCGGCCGCGAGCCCCGCCCCACCGCCGCGGCCCGGGCCCTGGAGCCCCAGGCGCGGCTGCTGGCGGTGCAGCTGCGCCAGCTCAACTCGCAGGCCCGCTCGCTCAACCAGGGGCTGGAAGAGCGGCTCACGCTGGCCATCGCGCCCGAGCTGCTGGCCGGGCCCTGGAGCGGCCCGCTGGCAGCGCTGGCGGCCGAGCACCCGCTGCTGCAGGTCGAACTGCTGGCGGCCCCGCAGGCCGATGCGCTGAAACTGCTGCACGAGGGCCGCGCCCAGCTGGCCCTGGTGTTCGAGCGCCCCAGCCTGGATGGCCGCGAGGGCTTTCAGGAGGTGGGCAGCGAAACCCTGGTGGCGGTGATGGCCTCCGGCCACCCCATGCTGGCCCACCCGCCCGCGCCGGGCGAACCGGCCCAGACCTTTCGCGAGAACCTGCTGACCGAGGTGCGCCAGATCGTGGTGGCCGGGCGGGACCTGGGCCAGAGCGACCCCCGTTTTGTGTTTGCGCGCCACCACTGGCGCACCGACAACCAGGTGGTGGCCCTGCGCCTGATCGAGGCTGGCCTGGGCTGGGGCTGGCTGCCACAGTCTTTTGTGCGCAGCCAGGTGGCGGCCGGCAGCCTGGTGGTGCTGCCGTTTGAGAACCTCACCAACGGCCTGGCCCTGTGGGTGGATGTGGTGTGGTCCAAGGAGCGGCCCCTGGGCCTGGGCGCGCGGCGCTTCATCGAGTTGATCCAGGACGTGCGGGGCGAGCGCTGAGCCCCGACCCATGCCTCCACCCTGAAAGCCCGGTCAGCCGACCAAGGTCTTGATCGATCGACCGAGCGGTGGTGTACCCGCATCGAACGGCCTCTACGCTCTCAAGGCTCTGACCGCCGGCAGCGCTGCCCAAGCCCACAGCGCCCTTCGGCCACCGCCTCACAACGGCGTCACCCCCTCAGAGCGCCAGGGCCGAACCCGGCGACTCCACCACCTCAGCATCAACAAGAGCCCCCCAGCGGGCTCCGGAGACTCTTTTCATGAAATTTCACGCTCGCACGGCCTGCATGGCAGGCTGCCTGGGTTTGTTCGCCTTGCAGGGGCCCTTCGCGCTGGCCCAGACGGCCAGCAACGGCGTCACCGTGTATGGCATTGCCGACCTGGGCGTTCGCCAGGCCAGCGGCCTGACCCCCGGCAATGCCCCCAGCCCTGGCCGCAACGGCCTGGTGGGCAGCGGCATCGACACCACCAGCCGGCTGGGCTTTCGCGGCCGGGACGACCTGGGCGGCGGGCTGACAGCGCTCTTCAACCTCGAAAGCGGCCTGAACCTGAACGACGGCACCAGCATCAACAGCCAAAAATGGTTTGACCGGGCGGCCTTTCTCGGCCTGTCGGGTGAAGCCGGCACGCTGACGCTGGGCCGCCAGACCACGCTGCTGGGCGACTCTCTGGGCAAGATCGACCCCCTGGGCTTTCGCTTTGCGCCCTTCAACCCCAATGTGGCCCTGGCCGGCCTGAGCGCCCACGGCCTGGGCCAGGAGTACGGGCCGGCAGGCTCCGCCAACGGCTCGTTCCGCCTCGACAACACCCTGAAATACAGCCTGAAGACCGGGGCCTATGAATGGCGTGCCCTGCGCGCCCAGGGCCAGCGACAAAGCGACGCCCCGTCGCAGGCCGGCGCCACCGAACTGGGCCTGTTCTACGACACACCCGAGCTGAACGGCAGCCTGTCCCTGAGCCAGTTCCAAACCGCTGAAGGCCTGACCCTGAAAGCCGTCAGCGCCGGGCTGGGCGCAGCCGCCTGGGGCGGGCGCTGGTCCGCCAGCTATGCCCGTCACGTGGCCGAGACCAGCACCACCCAGGAAACCCGGCGCGACATCCTGTCCTTCGGCGGCGTGCTGCCCTTGAGCGCCCAGTTGGACCTGGTGCTGGCGCTCTACCACGTGAAACGCCAGCAGACCGGCCTGGCCAACGATGGCTTCAACCGAGCGGTGGGTTTTCTCGAATACAAGTTCTCGCGGCGCAGCCTGGTGTATGCCGAACTCGACCAGACGCAGTGGCAAGGCGCGGCCCACCTGCCGGGCACCCGCCGCACCGCTACCGGTGTGTCGCTGGGCATCAAACAGGTGTTTTGAGCGCCCATCGGGCCCCACTGGGGCTCACCAGTTGCCGCCCAACAAGGCCGGCAAACGCAAAGCCAGGTGGCTCGGCCCCTCCAACCCGGCGCAGGCCCCAGCGCCCAGACAGGCGCTGAGCCACTGCGGGCGGCCCGGGGGCAGCACCAGCGCCCGCACCGCCACCCCGTGGCGGGCCGCCTCGCGGCAGGCCCGGGCCAGGTCGGCCTGCAGGTAGCCGGCCTCGTGCACATCGGTGTCGTGCAGTTCACCGTCGGTGAGCAGCACGATCACCCGGCGCCAGCCCGGGTGGCGGGCCGCGTCGGCCAGCTGATCCTGCAGGGCCTGGCGCAGCACCGCGCCCAGGCGGGTGGAGCCCCCGCTTTGCAAACCCGCCAGCCGCGCCTGCACCTCGCTCGCCAGGGCCGACTCGTCCCATGCCTTGAGGCCTTGCAGCGTGACCTGCAAGCGCCCACGCGAGGCAAAGGCCCAGGCGGCCTGCCGATGCCCCAACGCCTGCAGCGCGGCCAGGCTGTGCGCCACCGAGGGCCGCAAGGCCGCCAGCAGGGGCTGGCCATCGGGCCCGGGCTCGGCGGTGGAGGCCGAGGCATCCAGCAACAAGCTGACCGCCAGCGGCGCCCCCTGCACCCGCTGAAGCGAATACAGCCGGGGGTCGGGGGCGTGGCCGCGGCGCAGGTCCAGCGCGGCATCGACCAGGGCGGCCGGGTGCAGGGCCTCGCCCTCACGGGCACAGCCGGGGGCCCGCAGGCGCGGCCCGGGCAGGCGTGACAGAGCGGCGCGCAAGGCCAGCGGCGCCGGGGCGCCCGCCAACGCCGGCCCCCGCGGCACGGCGGGCTCCACCCGCACGCAGCACCAGGCCGGGCGATAGCGGCCGATGCGCTGGTCCCATTCAGGGTGCCAGACCCCAGGTGCCGTAGCCGGGGGCGGCGGCTCGGCCGGCAAGGGGGCGGCGGCCTGCAGGCTGGGCGGCGCCTGCAGGTCGACCTGGGTGTGGCTGCCCTGCGCCGCCTCGCCCTGCAGCGGCTGATCGGAAGGCGGCAGATCGGGGTCCCAGCACCACAGGTGCTGGTTGTCGTCGCGGTAGCCAGGGTGGGGCCGGTAGCTTCGGGGGTTGAAAGGCAGGCGCATCTGCCCGATGTCATGCCCCAGCACCGAAGCGGCCTGGCGCAAAGAGACCGGTGTGGCCTGCAACAGGCCGAGGCCATCGGGCCCTTGCACGCCACGGCGCACCTTCTCGACCCAGGGGTGGGGGTCGTGCCAGCCCGGGTCGAGCAGCACCCGGGCCAGGCGCGCCAGCAAGGCCTCGAAGCCCAGGCCCTGCAAGGCATCGGGCCCGGCATGAAACGCACACCAGAGCCCACGCAAGCCCGGCAGCTCGGCACAGGCCAGGGCCTCGACCCGGGCGTCTTCCAGCACCCCGTAGAGGGCCTGCTGCACGGGTTTGAGGCCTGTGCGCGGCTGGGGTGCGGCGCCAAAGCGCTGGTGGGCTGCGGCATGGCTGACCACCGCCTCGGCCCAGCGGCGCGAAAGCGCCGCCGCAGCGCCCGGCAGGTGCAGGGTGGGCGTGGTGCCAGGCAAGCCCTCAGGGCCGCCGGTCAGGACGGGGGACAGAACCTCCTCGCCCGCCAACACCACCAGACGGACGGGCAGGCCCCACAAGGCTTGCTGGTAGGCGGCCAACCCGGCCGGAGGACCCTCCGACGGTGCGGGCAACTCAGACGACCGGACCAAACACGGCCTCCACCAGCGCCTGCAGCGTGCGCTGCAGACCGGGCTCGTCGCTGAGCGGGGTGGCCACCGCCTGCCGGGCCGCCGCCGCAGGTGGCAGACCGGCGCGCACCAGGGCCGCGGCATGCACCAGCATGCGGGTGGAGGCGCCCTCTTCCAGCCCGTGCTCGTGCAGGCGGCGCGTGCGCTGGCCCAGGGCCACCAACTGCTGCGCCAGCGGCAGTTCCACGCCGGCCTCGCGCGCCACCACGGTGGCCTCCTGGGCGGGTGCGGGGTAGTCGAACTGCAGGGCGGTGAAGCGTTGCCGCATGGAGGGCTTGAGGGCCTTGTGCAGCCCCTGGTAGCCGGGGTTGTAGCTGACCACCAGCAGAAAGTCGGGGTGGGCCTGCAGCAGCTCGCCGCGGCGCTCCAGCGGCAGCACGCGGCGCGTGTCGGCCAGCGGGTGCAGCAGCACGGTGGCATCGGCCCGGGCCTCGACCAGCTCGTCCAGGTAGCAGACCGCGCCATGGCGCGCCGCCAGGGCCAGCGGGCCGTCCTGCCAGTGGGTGCCCTGGGCATCGAGCAGCCAGCGCCCGGCCAGGTCGCCCGCGCTCAGGTCTTCATGGCAGGCCACGGTGACCAGGGGGCGCTGCAGGCGCCAGGCCATGTGCTCGACAAAGCGGGTCTTGCCGCAGCCCGTGGGGCCCTTGAGCAGCACCGGCAGGCGGCAGGCGGCGGCCGCCTCGAAGGCGTTCACCTCATCGCCTACCGGCTGGTAGAAAGGCTCGTGGCGCAGGCGCCAGGCGGCCAGGGCGTCCACCCCCGTCGCACCGGGGGCGGACGCCTCAGCGGTGGCCCGCATCGCTCGGGTTGGGAATGCCCTCGATCGGGCATTCCTCGGTGCCCACCATGGGGCGCGTGAAGGCCTCGACCGCCTTTTGCGTGCCCTCGGGGTCGTTCACCCAGCGGCTGTAGAAGTCGTAGGGGCAGGTGGCCACGCCCTTGTCGCCATCGCGCGAGTTGATGGTGCCGGTGTAGCCACGGTGCAGCAGCTTGAACAGGTGGTTCTCCGACTGGCCGTTCTTGCGGAAGTCGCGGATCAGGCTGGTCGACAGGGCCGCGTACTGCACGCCGTATTCTTCTTCGCCGCATTCGCCCAGGGTGCGGCCGTCAAAGCCGATCAGCGCGCTGTGGCCGAAGTAGCTGTACACACCGTCCCAGCCCGCGGCGTTGGCCACCGCCACATAGGTGTTGTTGGCAAAGGCCATGGCCTTGCTGATCAGGATCTGCTGCTCCTTGGCCGGGTACATGTAGCCCTGGCAACGCACAATCAGCTCGGCGCCCTTCATCGCGCAGTCGCGCCAGATCTCGGGGTAGTTGCCGTCGTCGCAGATGATGAGGCTGATCTTCAGGCCCTTGGGGCCTTCGCTCACATAGGTGCAGTTGCCGGGGTACCAGCCCTCGACCGGCACCCAGGGCATGATCTTGCGGTACTTCTGCACGATCTCGCCCTGGTCGTTCATGAGGATCAGGGTGTTGTAAGGGGCCTTGTAGGGGTGCTCTTCATGCTGCTCGCCGGTGAGCGAGAACACGCCCCAGACCTTGGCCTTGCGGCAGGCCTCGGCAAAGATCTCGGTCTCGGCACCGGGCACGGTGGCCGCCGTGTCGTACATCTCCTGGGCGTCGTACATGATGCCGTGGGTGCTGTACTCGGGAAAGATCACCAGGTCCATGCCCGGCAGGCCGGCCTTCATGCCGACCAGCATGTCGGCGATCTTGCGTGCGTTGTCCAGCACCTCGGCCTTGGTGTGCAGGCGCGGCATCTTGTAGTTGACCACCGCCACACCGACGGTGTCTTTGCTGCTGGATATGTCGCCATGGATCATGGTGGGTGCTCCTTGCGGGCCGGGTGGCCCTTCATTCAGTGACTGATCATCCAGGGCCGCTTGGTCGGAAAGGCCTTGGCCCCGCTGGGTGCGGTGTAGGTGGCGCTGCGCTTGCCGCTGTTGCTGCTGCAACAGCCGCAGCCAGCCGGGTGGCGCATGCGCCCATAAGTGCCCTCTGAGCCGTCGCGTGAGCTGCTGCGCGGCTCATGCCGCGCCCGCTCGTTGGTGTCATGCGCGCGGCGCTGCTCGGGGCTGACACAGGCCAGGTGCGGCGCGTGGGCGAACACGCGCGGCGAAGCCGCACCGCACGCGGGGCAGGCGGCGGGCTCATTGCGTTGCGCCAGGCTGCGCAGGGCATCAAAGCCGCCGCAGGCCGCGCAGTCGTAGTCGTAGGTGGGCATGGGGCGGTCTCCTGGGTGGGGCGTTACTTGTCTTGCGCAATCGGCAGATCGACCCCGCCAGTGATGATCTTCTGCGGCCCCGCGGCGGTGGGGTTGATGTCGAAGTCGAAGATCTCGGTGGGCAGCCACAGCGTGGCGCAGGCATTGGGCACATCGACCACACCGCTGATGTGGCCCTGCACCGGCGCCGTGCCCAGCAGCGAGTAGGCCTGGGCGCCGCTGTAGCCGAACTTCTTCAGGTACTCGATGGCGTTCAGGCAGGCCTGGCGGTAGGCGATGGTGACATCCAGGTAATGCTGCTTGCCCGACTCGTCGACCGAGATGCCTTCGAAGATCAGGTAGTCCTTGTAGTTGGGCGTGATCGGGCTGGGCTTGAAGATCGGGTTCTTGATGCCGTACTTGGCCATGCCGCCCTTGATCAGGCTGACCTTCATGTGCACCCAGCCGGCCATCTCGATGGCGCCGCAGAAGGTGATCTCGCCATCGCCCTGGCTGAAGTGCAGGTCGCCCACCGACAGGCCCGCGCCTTCGACATAGACCGGGAAGAACACCTGCGAGCCGCGCGACAGATCCTTGATGTCGCAGTTGCCGCCGTGCTCACGCGGGGGCACGGTGCGGGCGCCCTCGGCCGCGGCCTTGGCGGCGGCTTCGCCCTGCAGCTTGCCCATGTGGGCGGTGCTGGCGAACGGCGGGTTGGCCAGGCCAGGCACGCGGGTGGGGTTGGTGGCGATCAGATCGGCTTCGCGGGTGTTCCAGGCGTCGAGCATGGCGCGGTCGGGCAGGCAGCCGATCAGGCCGGGGTGGATCAGGCCGGCAAAGTTGACGCCCGGGATGTGGCGGCTCTTGGTGTAGAGGCCATGGAAGTCCCAGATCGACTTTTGCGCCAGCGGAAAGTGCTCGTCCAGAAAGCCGCCACCGTTTTGCTTGGAGAAGAAGCCGTTGAAGCCCCACAGGCTGTCGTCACGCGCGCCGATGTCGAGCAGGTCGACCACCAGCAGGTCGCCGGGCTCGGCGCCCTTGACACCCACCGGGCCCGACAGGAAGTGGACGGTGGACAGGTCCACATCGCGCACGTCTTCGGCACTGTCGTCGTTCTTGATGGCGCCACCGGTCCAGTCGTAGGTCTCGAGCTTGAACTCGGCACCGGGCTCGACCCACACCGCCATCGGGATGTCGGGATGCCAGCGGTTGTGCACCAGCGGGTTGTCGTAGGGGGACTGCTTCAGGTCAACCTTGATCAGGGTCTCAGCCATGGTGTGCTCCTTGGTAATGAAAGGGGAGAGGTGGAAAAACGTGCGGCGCGGGCCGGCTCATACCGACAGGTAGGCCTTGATGTGCTGCTGGTCGGTGTCGGCGCGGGCGGTTTCGTGCACCAGGCGGCCGCCCTCGATCACGAACAGGCGATCGGCCACGTCCATGGCAAAGGACAGCACCTGTTCGCTCACGATGATGGTGATCTCGCGCAGCTTGCGGATCTCGTTCAGGGCCTTGGCGATGTCCTTGATGATCGAAGGCTGGATGCCTTCGGTGGGCTCGTCCAGCAGCAGCACCTTGGGGTCGGTGACCAGTGCGCGGGCGATGGCCAGCTGTTGCTGCTGGCCGCCCGACAGGTTGCCGCCCTTGCGCCGGCGCATGTCCCACAGCACCGGGAACAGGGCGTAGATCTCGTCGGGGATCTGGCGCGTCTTCGAGTTCTCCAGGCCGGTCTGGATGTTCTCCTCGACCGTCAGGGTCGGAAAGATCATCCGGCCTTGCGGCACGTAGGCAATGCCCTTGGCGACGCGGCGAAAGCTCTCGTCGCGCGACACGTCCTGCCCGGCCACGCGGATGCTGCCGCTCTTGAGCGGCATGACGCCCATCAGGCTTTTGAACAGCGTGGTCTTGCCCATGCCGTTGCGGCCCATGATGGCCACGGTTTCATTGGCCCGGCCTTCGAACGAGATGCCGTGCAGGGCCTCGCTCTGGCCATAGGCGACAAACAGATCCTTGACTTCCAGCATGCTGAGCTCCTGTGGGGTTCGTGTTTCAGTGACCGAGGTAGACGTCGATCACCTTGGGGTCGGCCTGCACCTTGTCCATGGAGCCTTCGGCCAGGATCTTTCCCTGGTGCATGACGGTGACCTTGTGGGCGATGCGCTTGACGAACTCCATGTCGTGTTCGATCACGATCACGGCGCGGTTCTGGCAGATGCGCTGCAGCAGCTCGGCCGTGAGCTCGCGCTCGCGCGCACTCATGCCGGCAATCGGTTCGTCGAGCATCAGCAGCTCGGGCTCCTGCATCAGCAGCATGCCGATCTCCAGCCACTGCTTCTGACCGTGCGACAGCAGGCCGGCCTCGGTGTCGAGCTTGTCGCCCAGGCCGATGTCGTCGGCCACGGCCTGCACACGTTCACGCACGGCATCGGTGCACTTGAAGGCCAGGGCGCCGAACACCGAGCGGCCCGAGGGGAAGGACACCTCGAGGTTCTGGAACACCGAGAGGTTCTCGTAGATCGAGGGGGTCTGGAACTTGCGACCGATGCCCAGGCGCACGCGCTTGTGTTCGGCCATCTGGGTCAGCTCTTCGTTCTTGAACTTGATGCTGCCCGCGGTGGCGCGGGTCTTGCCGCAGATCAGGTCCAGCAGCGTGGTCTTGCCGGCGCCATTGGGGCCGATGATCACGCGCAGCTCGTTCTTGTCGACGTACAGGGTCAGGGCATCGATGGCCTTGAAGCCGTCAAACGAGACGGTCAGGTCTTCCACGGCCAGGGCGAAGTCGGTGTTGCTCATGGGGGGCTCCGTGGGGGGTCAGACGCTTTGGCTGCTCACGCCGTCAGGCAGCGTGGCAGGGAGGGGGTCGGCTGCTGCTGAGGCGGCGGGCGCGGCCACGGCAGCACTGGCGGCGGGGGCCGGCACAGCGGCCTCCTTCAGGGCCTGGCGACGGCTCTTCCACCAGGGCACGATGTGCTCCTCCCAGACCCCGGCCAGGCCCATGGGGAAGGCCATGGTCACGCCGATGAACAGGCCGGCCATGAGGAACAGCCAGAGGTCGGGAAAGCTCTCGCTGAAGTAGGTCTTGCCCGCATTCACCAGCAAGGTGCCGTACACCGCCCCCACCAGGCTCATGCGCCCACCCACGGCGGCGTAGATCACCATCTCGATCGAGGGCACGATGCCCACGAAGCTGGGCGACATGAAGCCCACCTGCAGCGAGAACAGCGCCCCGCCGATGCCCGACAGCGCCGCGGCCAGGCAGAAGGTGAAGATCTTGAAATTGGCCACGTCATAGCCCGAGAAGCGCACGCGGTCTTCCTTGTCGCGCATGGCCAGCAGCAGGGTGCCGAGCTTGCTGGTCTGGATGAAGCGGCACAGCACGATGGCGCCGATCAGCAAGGCCACGCACAGGTAGTACAGGATGTACTTGGCGCTGTCGGTGCGGGTGTCCCAGCCGAGCACGGTCTTCAGGTCGGTCATGCCGTTGACGCCGCCGGTGTAGCCCTGCTGGCCGATGATGAGCACGGTGAGGATCAAGGCCACCGCCTGCGTGATGATGGCGAAGTACACCCCGCCCACGCGGCGCTTGAACATGGCAAAGCTCACCAGCCAGGCCAGCAGCGTGGGCACCACGATCACCGCAGCCAGCGACAGGGGCAGGCTCTTGAACGGCAGCCAGAAGGCCGGCAGCTCGGTGATCTGGTTCCAATCCATGAAGTCGGGGATGCCCGGGGTGGACTGGATCTTGGTGCTGATGGGGTCAGACGCCTCGAGCTTGAGGAACATGGCCATGGCATAACCGCCCAGGCCGAAGAACACGCCCTGCCCCAGGCTGAGCACGCCGCCGTAGCCCCAGACCATGACCAGGCCGATGGCCACGAAGGCGTAGGTGAGGTACTTGCCCACCAGGTTGAGGCGGAAGATGTCGAGCGTCAGGGGCAGCACCACGGCGAGCAAGACGGCCAGCAGCACCAGGCTGGCAAGCTGGTAGCGCTGAATCCAGGCTTTGAGGGCATTCATGGGGAGGACTCCGGTGAACTCAGGAACAGGGAAACACGTGGCAATTCAGAGCAGTGACTCAGCGCAGTGACTCAGCGCAGCCACTCAGCGCCGCACCTTGGAGGCGAACAGGCCTTGCGGGCGCACCATCAGGATCAGCACGATCAGCGACAGGGTGATCACCTTGGCCATCGAGCCGGCCAGGAAGAACTCGGTGATCGACTGCGTCTGGGCGATGCCGAAGGCCGACACCACGGTGCCCAGCAGGCTGGCCGCACCACCGAAGGTGACGACCAGGAAGGCGTCGACGATGTAGAGCGAGCCCGAGGTGGGGCCGGTGGAGCCGATGGTGGTGAAGGCGGCACCGGCCACGCCGGCAATGCCGCAGCCGATGGCAAAGGTCAGGCGGTCGGTCTTTTGGGTATCGATGCCGATGGCGTTGGCCATCACGCGGTTGCTCACCGTGGCCCGCACCCGCAGGCCCCAGCGGCTGCGGTGCAAGGCGAGCAACACCCCCAGCGTGACCACCGTGGTCAGGCCCAGCACGAACAGGCCGTTGATGGGAATGTCCAACCCCTCGGCGGGCGCCCACGAGCCCAGCAACCAGTCGGGCAGCGTGGGGCTCACCTCTTTGGGCCCGATGAAGGTGCGGAACATCTGCTGGATCGCCAGGCTCACGCCCCAGGTGGCCAGCAAGGTGTCCAGCGGGCGCTTGTAAAGGTGGCGGATCAGCCCCCACTCCACCAGCCAGCCCGCGGCAAACGAAAACCCGAAGGCCGCCGCAATGGCCAGCGGAAAGTAATACGGCACCATCTGCGGTGCATGCGTGGACGCCAGCGTCGAGCCCAGGTAGATGGTGTAGGCGCCAATGGTCATGAACTCGCCATGCGCCATGTTGATCACGCCCATCTGCCCGAAGATGATCGCCAGGCCCAGCCCCATCAGCAGCAGCACCGCAAACAGGCTCAAGCCGGCAAAGCCCTGCATGAGGCCGATGTTGAGCATTTCAGAAAAGGTCATGGCACGAACTCCCGAAGGGGTGGGTCTGCAAAGTCGAAAGCACGCTCAGGGCGCAGTGCTTGTGTCGCCAAAAACGGAGCCCCGGCAAGCGAAGCGAAGCCCGTTGGGGGATGCGGCGGACCGGCTTTGCCGGTCGGCACGCATCGCCCCCTGGGGGGTATGCCGGCTACACGCAGTGAGCAAGCAACGGGGGGGTCACTGGTACCCTTTGGGGAACGGATCCGGCTTGATCAGCTCCGGCGACTCCGACACCACCTTGAAGGTCGCGTCCGGCAGGCCCATGGCGATGCGCGACTTGCTCCACAGGTGGTGGTTCTTGTCGAGCTTCACGTAGCCCTCGGGCGCGGTCTTGAGCTCGATGCCGGTCTCCGACGCGGCCACCACCTTGTCCACATCGAAGCTGCCGGCCTTCTCGACGGCGGCCTTCCACAGCCAGGGGCCCAGGTAGCCTGCCTGGGTCACGTCGCCGATCACCGCACTGGCGCCATACTTGGCCTTGAAGGCGGCCACGAACTTCTTGTTGTTCTCGTTGTCCAGCGACTGGAAGTACTTCATCGACGAGTAGAAGCCCGCGAAGTTCTCGCCGCCCACGCCGGTCATTTCGTCCTCGGTCACGGCCAGGGTCACCAGCAGTTGCTTGTCGCCGGTGATGCCGGCGGCCTTGAGCGCCTTGTAGAAGGCCACGTTCGAGCCCCCCACCACGGCAACAAAGATGCAGTCGGGCTTTTGCACCTTGATCTTGTTCATCAGCGAGCCGAAGTTGGTGCTGCCCAGCGGGTAGTACTCTTCGCCCACGACCTTGCCCTTCTGGAAGTTCTCGATGTGCTTGCGTGCAATCTTCATCGAGGTGCGCGGCCAGATGTAGTCCGAACCGATCAGGAAGAAGGTCTTGGCCTTCTTCTCCTTCTGGGCCCAGTCCAGGCTGTACAGGATCTGCTGCGTGGCTTCCTGGCCGGTGTAGATCACGTTCTTGGACTGCTCCAGGCCTTCGTAGAAGGTGGGGTAGTACAGCAGGCCGTTTTCCTTCTCGAACACAGGCAGCACGGCCTTGCGCGAGGCCGAGGTCCAGCAGCCGAAGACGGCGGCGCAGCGGTCGTTGATGAGCAGCTTCTTCGATTTTTCAGCGAAGGTAGGCCAGTCGGAGGCGCCGTCTTCCTTGATCACCTTGATCTTGCGACCCAGGATGCCACCCATGGCGTTGATCTGGTCGATGGCCAGTTGCTCGGCCTGGATGGAGCCGGTCTCGGAGATGGCCATGGTGCCGGTGGCTGAGTGCAGCTGGCCCACGGTGACTTCAGTGTCGGTCACGGCCAGCTTGGTGGTGTTGACCTTGTCGGTGGGCTGGGCAAAGGACCAGGCGGGCAGGCCGGCCGCAGAGGCCGTGGCCAGGGCCTGCAGCAGGCGGCGGCGGCTAATCTCAGCCTTGGTGGACCGGGGGTCTTGAACGTCGAAAACGTGCTTCATGAAACGCTCCTTGCAACAGGGTTTTGAAACCGGACGGCGGGAATCGCCGCGCTGGTGCAAAGATTAGGGAGAACCCTGGGAGCGGCCCATACGTCAATTAACGTAGAGGCATGCGCAGGGTGGTTTCCAGGGTAGTTTCAATAGGCCATCGCCGGCCCCGTGCCGGCGCCTGTCAACCCGGCTTTTTGCGCGTGGACGGCAGACCGGCCGCCGAGCTCTGCTGCAGCCACTCACGCAGCGCGGCATTGATGCGTGTCTGCCAACCACGGCCGCCCTCCCTGAAAGCGGCCAGGACATCGGGGTCCAGGCGGATGGCCACTTGCTGCTTGGTGGGCAGGCGGTTCTTTCCGCGGGTGCGGCGCAGCTGCTCCAGCGTCTGCTGGACACCGCCTCCGGTGGTGAGGACGGCCTGCGACCAGTCGACAGGCATCGGCCCGGTCTCAGCCTGGGACGCGGGCGAAATAGGCTTTGGCTTCTTGGCGATCGGCATAGCGGCAGGAAATCAGGTGCGCGTGGTCATCGCGCTCGGTCCAGACCAGGAAGACGACTTTGGACTGCCAGAGCCCCAGACTCTGCAGTCTCAATTCACCGTAGTCTCTTTGATCCTCGACTGTCAGCATGGGCTGATCAAACACCGACTCCAGGTCGGCTAGGTCGATTCCATGCTTGCGCAGATTGATCTGACGTTTGTTTTCGTGCCAGAGGATCATCGAAAAATGTAGATGCAATTTGATGAGGGGTCAAGCACGGGGCAAGCCGGCGTGCCGACACAGGGGAGCCCCCATGTTCCCGGCTTTGACCAGCGCGTCGGTGGCGACCAGACCGAAGGCCTGGCTGATCACCCCAACGAAATGAGCTGCCCACAGGCTTGGCCCACGCCACGCACCAGCACGGGGCGAGAACACTTCTTGCATGGCCCCGCGTCATGTCCAGCTCCAGCCCACGCCGCAGCACCGCCCAGGCCGCCCCGCAGACGATCTTTCGTTTCCGGCGCGACTACAACTCCTGGGTGGCCGACGAGACCATGGAGGACTACGCGCTGCGCTATACGCCCAAGAGCTTCAGGCGCTGGAGCGAGTTCCGCGTGGCCAACACGGCCTTTGGCTCGCTGTCGTTTCTGGCGCTGGAGGCCATTGGCGGGGCCATCGCGCTGAACTACGGCTTCAGCAACGCGATGTGGGCCATCCTGGTGGTGGGGCTGGTGATCTTTCTGACCGGTCTGCCCATCGCGTACTACGCGGCGCGCTATGGGCTGGACATGGACTTGCTGACCCGCGGTGCGGGCTTTGGCTACCTGGGCTCGACCATCACTTCGCTGATCTACGCGGTGTTCACCTTCATCTTCTTCGCGCTGGAGGCGGCCATCATGGCGCTGGCGCTGCAGATGGTGGTGGACTGGCCGCTGAACTGGTGCTACGTGCTGTCGTCGGTGGTGGTGCTGCCCCTGGCCATGCGCGGCATCACGCTGATCTCCAAGCTGCAGGCCTGGACGCAGCCCCTGTGGCTGTTCCTGCTGGTGCTGCCCTTTGTATGGATCGCCCTGTCGCAGCCCGAGCTGTACCGCGAGTTCACCGGCCTGTCGGGCCTCAAGAGTGGCAGCAGCGGCTTTGACCCGCTGATGTTCGGCGCCGCCACCGCGGTGATCTTCTCGCTGGTGGTGCAGATCGGCGAGCAGGTCGACTTTCTGCGCTTTCTGCCGGCGCGCACGCCGGCCAACAACGCCAAGTGGTGGGGTGCGGTGCTGCTGGCCGGCCCGGGCTGGATCCTGATGGGCATGCTGAAGATGGCGGGGGGCGCCTTTCTGGCCTTTGCCGCGCTGCAGTTCGAGGTGGGGGCGCAGCGCGCGGCCGAGCCGACGCAGATGTTCCTGGCCGGCTTCACGCAGGCCCTGGGCATGCCCACGCTGGCGGTGGTGATCACGGTGGTGTTCGTGGTGGTGTCGCAGATGAAGATCAACCTCACGAATGCCTACGCGGGCTCGCTGGCGTGGTCGAACTTCTTCGCCCGGGTCACGCGCAGCCACCCGGGGCGCGTGGTGTGGCTGGTGTTCAACGTGGGCATTGCCACGCTGCTGATGACGCTGGGCGTGTTCGGGGCGCTGGAGAAGGTGCTGGCCCTGTACAGCAACGTGGCCATTGCCTGGGTGGGCGCGCTGGTGGCCGATCTGGTCATCAACAAGCCGCTGGGCCTGAGCCCGCCGGGCATCGAGTTTCGCCGCGCCCACCTGTACGACTTCAACCCGGTGGGCCTGGGCGCCATGGTGCTGGGCGCCGCGGTGGCCGGCTGCGCCTACGCGGGCTGGCTGGGCGAGATGGCCGCCGCCTTCTCGCCGCTGATCGCGCTGGCCTTGTCGATGCTGCTGTCGCCCCTGCTGGCCTGGGCCACCGGGGGCCGCTACTACCTGGCGCGCCAGCCCGACACGCAATGGCAGCGCGGCGAGATCGTGCGCTGCGCCGTGTGCGAGAACGCCTTCGAGGCCGAGGACATGGCCCGCTGCCCGGCCTATGCGGCACCGATCTGCTCGCTGTGCTGCTCGCTGGAATCGCGCTGCCACGACCGCTGCAAGACGGGCTCGCGCGCCTCGGACCAGTTGCGCGCCCTGGCCGCCCGGCTGCTGCCGGCGCGTTGGGCGCTGAAGGTCAACTTCCGCCTGGGCCAATACCTGATGGTGACGCTCTCGCTGTGTGCGCTGATCACCTTTGTGCTGGGCGTGGTGTATGTGCAGGAGAGCCTGAACATGCCCTCGGAAGCCCTGCGTGTGCCCTTTCTCAAGGTGTTTGCCCTGCTGGCCCTGCTGGCCGCGGTGTGCGCCTGGTGGGTGGTGCTGAGCACAGACAGCCGCCGCATGGCGCAGGACGAATCAGAACGCCAGACCCAGTTGCTGCTGCAGGAGATCGACGCCCACCAGCGCACCGATGCCGCGCTGCAGTCGGCCAAGGACCTGGCCGAATCCGCCAGCCTGGCCAAGACGCGCTACGTGGCGGGCATGACCCACGAGCTGCGCTCGCCGCTCAACAGCATCCTGGGCTACACCCAGATCCTGCTCAAGAGCGCGCGGCTGGACAGCGCCACGCGCGAGACCCTGCAGACCATGCAGCACAGCGGCGAGCACATGCACGCGCTGATCGATGGCTCGCTGGAGCTGGCGCGCATCGAGGCCGGTCGCCTGCGCCTGGACCCGGCCCCCTTGCCGCTGGCCGAACTGGTGGCGCAGCTCGAAGGCATGATGCGGCCGCAGGCGGAAGCCCGTGGCCTGCGCTTTGTGGTCGAGACGGTGGGCATGATGCCGGGCTGGGTGCGGGTGGACGCCAAGCGGCTGCGCCAGATCCTGATCAACCTGCTGTCCAACGCGGTGCGCTTCACCGAACACGGTGAGGTCCGCCTGCGCATGGATTTTCGCCAGCATGTGACGCGCTTCGAGGTCTGCGACACCGGCATCGGCATCGAGCCGCAGGACCAGGAGCGCATCTTCCACCCCTTCGAGCGCGGCAGTGCCGGCCGCCGCGTGAGCGAGGCCGGCACCGGCCTGGGCCTGACCATCACCCACCTGCTGACCCAGCTCATGGGCGGCGAGCTGGTGCTGGCCAGCACACCGGGCCAGGGCAGCACCTTCAGCGTGCGCCTGTACCTGCCGGGCGTGCCACCCGACCCGAGCTGGCGGCGCCTGCGCGGCGAATCGCTGCACCCGGTGATCGGCTACCTGGCCCCGCGCCGCACCCTGCTGGTGGTGGACGACCAGCCCCTGCAGCGCCAGTTGCTGGCCGCCTTGCTGATGCCCCTGGGCTTCGAGCTGCGCGAGGCAGCCAGCGGCCGCGAGTGCCTGGACATCGTGCAGACCCAAGCCCCCGACCTGGTGCTGCTGGACATCAGCATGGACGACCTGGACGGCTGGCAGACCGCCACCCGGCTGCGCGAGCGCTGGAGCGCGGCCGAGCTGCCCATCGTGTTCGTCTCGGCCAACCTGTTCGACCACCAGCCCGAGCGCCTGCAGGCCCTGCAATGCCAGGGCTTTGTCGGCAAGCCGGTGATCGAGTCGGAGTTGCTGGAGGCGCTGGAGCACGCGCTGCAGCTGGAGTGGATCCGCGACAACACCCCCTTGAAGCGCCCCGCCCCGCCGCCAGAGGCGGCCCTGCCGATACCGCTGCCCGAGCCTTGGCGCGAGCAATTGGCCCGCCTGGCCCGACAAGGCCAGGCCAGTGCCCTCAAGCAGGCCCTGCAGCAGGCGCGCGAGCAGTTGCCGGCCACGCACCAGCCCTGCCTGAGCCGCCTGCTGACCCGGGCCGAGCGTTTTGACTTTGCCGCCATCACCCAGGAACTGCGCGACCCCGAGCCCGAAGATGATCAAGACCCCGAACCCCGCCACTGACAGCCCGCCGTTTGGCCAGCTGATCGGTCAGCCCCCGGCGACACCCGCCCCTTCCGCCAGCCCCGCCGCCCCCCGCGTGATCCTGGTGGTGGACGATGCCCTGGACACCTTGCGCATGCTGTGCGAAGCCCTGGTCGGCGAGGGCTACACCGTGCTGGTGGCCCGCGACGCCGAAGAGGCGCTGCAACGCTTTGAAATCAGCGTGCCCGACGGCGTGCTGCTGGACGCGGTGATGCCGGGGCAGGACGGCTTTGCCCTGTGCCGCCAGCTCAAGGCCACCCCGCCCTGGTCGCACGTGCCGGTGATCTTCATGACCGGGCTGTCGGACACCGAGCAGATCCTGCAGGGCTTTTCCAGCGGCGGGGTGGACTACGTGGTCAAGCCGCTGCGCATCCCCGAGGTGCTGGCCCGCCTGGCCACCCATGTGCGCAACGCGCAGGCGGCGCGCCTGGCCCGCGAGGCGGTGGACGTGGCCGGCATGGGGGTGCTGATGCTCGACGCCCAGGGCCGCGCCGCCTGGCGCTCGCCCCAGGCCACGCTGTGGCTGGAACAGGCCTTCGCGCCCGAGGGCCTGGCCGGCGATGCGGCCCGCCAATGGCTGCGCAGCGCGGCCCAGGGCACCCCCGCCAGCCTGCCCTTGCCCGGCACCCAGGCGCTGACGGCACGCCACCTGGGCGAGAGCGGCCTGGCCGAATCGATGCTGCTGCTCACCCTGGGCCCGGCCGACACGCCACCCGCACGCGAGCGCCCCGACGTGGCCCTGACCCCGCGCGAGACCGAGGTGCTGTCGTGGCTGGCCAAGGGCAAGACCAACCGCGACATCGCCGACATCCTGGGCATGAGCCCGCGCACGGTGAACAAACACCTGGAGCACATCTTCGAGAAGCTGGGGGTGGAGACCCGCACCGCGGCCGCGGCGGTGGCCGCCCGGCTGCTGCAGGGCTGAAGCGATTCTGTTCAGGCCCAGCGGGCGCCGCCATCGAGGTGCAGCACCGCCCCATTGAGCTGGCGGTTGCCCATGGCAAACAAGGCCGTCTGGGCAAAGTCTTCGGCCTGGCCCAGGCGCTTGAGCGGCTGCAGATCGGCCAGGCCCTGCAGGGCCTGGGCCTGCCCCCCCAGCGCGCGCTCCAGCAAGGGCGTGTGCATGGGGCCCGGGTTGATCACATTGATGCGCCGCGGCGCCAGCTCACCCACCAGGGAGCGCGCCAGCGACTCGACCGCGCTGGCCGCCGCGGCCACCATGGCCATGCCCGGCCGCGGGCGCTGGCTGACCATGCCCGAGGTGAGCAACACCGAGCCCTGTGGCGCCAGGCACGGGGCCACGGCGCGCAAGGCGTGCACCGCGCCCCAGAAGCGCGAGTCAAGGCTGGTGCGCAGGGCCGCCAGATCGCCATCGATCAAGCGCGCAGGCTGGTTGTTGGCCGCGCAGACCACCAGGTGATCGACCTGGGCCAATGGGGCGCGGAAGGGGGCAAAGAAGGCCTGCACCGAGCCCTCGTCTGCCAGGTCCACGCAAGCCCCGCTGGCCTGCGGCCCCAACTGGGCCAGCGCCTCGGCCAGGCGCTGCGGATCGCGCCCGCCCACATGCACCTGCGCCCCCGCCCGCAAGGCCCCTGCCGCCGTGGCCAGGCCCAGGCCTGAAGTGCCGCCCAAGACCAGCACCTGCTGGCCTTGCAAAAATGAATCGAACATGAAGCCCTCACCAACGCGAAAGAGAGAAATAGAAAGCCCCCATCAAGCCCTTGACCCGAATCAATCTCTGCCGCGGGGGACAAGCTCACGCAGTCTGCCGAGTAGCCGGAGGGGGCCTTGGGTGCCCGGATCACGAGACGCCGAACGGAGCATTTCAAGGGGCCAATGCCATAGCGGCCGCCAGCACCTGGTTCGGATCAGCCCACTGTGCGCGACGGATGCGCCCTCAGGTACCCGGCCATGGCCTGCAGCAACTTGGTGATGTCGCGCTGCACGGTGCCGAAGTCGGCGCTGCGCTCGCGGGTCTGCTCGTCCATGTAGATCGGGCGGCAGATCTCGATCTGCAGGCTGTGGCGGTTCAGGGCGGGCTGGCCGATGCGGGCGATCAGGGCCACGCCCTTGTAGGGGTCGTTGCGGGCCACGGTGTAGCCCTTGGCCCGCAGATGCGCTTCGACCAACGCGACAAAGCCGGGCTCGCAGGTGCTGCCGTCGCGGTCGCCCAGCACAAAGTCGGCCAGGGGGTGGGGGCTCTTGATCTGCAGGCGCTCGTAGGCGTTGTTGGGCATGGAGTGCAGGTTCAGGTGCCAGACCGCGCCAAAGCGAGCCTGGGTCTGCGCCACCGCATCCGACAGGGCGGCGTGGTAGGGCCGGTAGCAGTGGTCGATGCGTTGCTGCACCTCGGCCACCGACAGCGGGCGGTCGTAGAGGGGCTGGCCCTTCACGCTGCGCCAGATCAGGCCCGAGCCCAGGCGGGTCTTCTCGCCCGGCGACAGGGGCGTGGGCCAGGGGCCGTCGAGCAGGGCCGGGTCGATGTCGTCCAGGCTGCGATTCAGGTCGAGGTAGCTGCGCGGGAAGTGGGCTTCGAGCAAGGTGGCCCCGAGGGCGGGTGCCGCGCCCCAGAGGGCTTCGACGTGGGTGTCCTCGGCGGCGCGCAGCTCAAGCCGCGGCAGCACCGTCTTGAAATCGGCCGGGTAGGTGGTGCCGCTGTGGGGCGAGTCGCACACCAGGGGAATGCGCGGCGCAGTGGGCTGGTGCAGGGTGAACAGGGGGGGCGTGTGCGGGCTCATTCGGCCTCCATTTTGGCCACCTTGGCCACTTCGAGGTAGCGGGCCACGGCCTGCTGGATCTGGGTCTGGAACTGCGCCGGGGTGGTGGGGATCAGGGTGGCGCCGGCCTCGTTCATCTTCTTGACGAAGTCGGGCTGCTTCATGGCCTGGTGGATGGCCTGGTTGAGCTTTTGCACGACCGGGGCTGGTGTGCCGGCAGGCGCGACCACGCCGAACCAGCCGCCGTTGCCCATCTGCGGAAAACCCAGCTCGCCATAGGTGGGCACATCGGGCAAGGCCGGCGAGCGCTTGTCAGACAGCAAGGCCAGCGCCCGCAGTCGCCCCGACTGGATGTGCGGCAGGGCGGAAGGCAGGTTGTCGGTGATGGCCTCGACCTGGCCGGCCACCGCATCGTTCAAGGCCATGCCCGAGCCCTTGTAAGGCACGTGCAGCAACTCGATCCCGGCCAGGCTGGAAAAGTACTCGACATTGGCGTGCCCCAGCGAGCCCGTGCCGGGCGAGGCGAAGGTGATCTTGCCAGGCTCCTTTCGGGCCGCGGCGATGAAATCAGCCAGGCTCTTGTAGGGAGTGCGAACGTTCACGGCCAGCACACTGGGCACCGTGGCCACGTTGCTGATCGGGGCGAAGTCTTTCAGCGGATCGTACTTCAGGCGGCTGCCATAGGCCGCCACGTTGGAGCCATGGGTGCTCATGGTCGCCATGCCCAGGGTGTAGCCGTCGGGGCGGGCCTTGGCCACCTGCTCCATGCCCAGCGAGCCCCCAGCGCCCGCGCGGTTGTCCACGATGATGGATTGGCCCAGGGCCCGGCCCGCGAACTCGGCGATCAGGCGCGCCGCCAGGTCGGTGGAGCCGCTGGGGGCAAAAGGCACGATCAGGCGGATCGGCTTGTCGGGGTACTCGGCATGGGCCAGGGCGGGGGCCAGCGTGGCCGTGGCGGCCAGGCCCAGCACGATGAGGCGACGGGTGGTGGATGCGACGTTCGGTACGACGGTGGAGGAGGCAACGGGTTTCATGGCATTCGGGCACAGCTCGGCATTGGATGGGAGGTGGCCAGTGTCCGGACAGGCGCCCCGCAGCACAAACGACAATCCGGTCAACGGGTATGCGCAACCGTCATACCAGCCCCCTCTTTGAGCCCTTGCCCACCATGCGCCTGCATTCGCCCTCGATGTCAGAACTCCACGCCTTTGCGGCTGCCGTGCGGCTGGGCAGCTTCTCCAAGGCGGCGATGGAACTGTGCGTGACCCAGAGCGCCATCAGCCGGGCGGTGGCGCGGCTGGAGTTTCACTACGGCAAGCCGCTGCTGCTGCGCCGGGCCAACACCATCGCCCTGACCGCTGCGGGGCAGCAGTTGCTGGACGCGGTGCGCGAGCCGCTGGCCGCGATCGAGGCCGCCAGCGCCCGCTTGCGTGAGAGCCCCGCCGACCAGCCGCTGAACCTGTCGGTGGTGCCGACCCTGGCCAGCGTGTGGTTGATCCCGCGCCTGAAAGCCTTTCAGCAGCTGCACCCCGAGGTGCGCATCAACTTTGTGCCCTACCGCAAGGACGAGGACTTTTCGGGCGCCACGCCCGATGCCGCGGTGCTGACCGGCCTGGGCCCTGGGCAATGGCCGCACTGGGATTGCGATTACCTGATCGGGCGCGAGGTGGTGCCGATCTGCCACCCGGCCCGTCTGGCACAACGGCAGGCCGCGGGGGCCTGGCGCTCACCGGGCGAACTGGCCGATGAACCCCTGCTGTACCACACGACCGCCCCCGGCAACTGGGCGCAATGGCTGCAAGCCGCTGGGGCGCCCGAGCGAGCGCCGCGGCTCAGCACCGCCTTCGACCAGGTGTCCATGCTGATCCAGGCGGTGATTGCCGACATGGGGGTGGCCCTGGTGCAGCGCTGCCTGGTCAGCGCCGAACTGGCCTCGGGGGCCGTGGCGGTGCCGTTTGACCTGCCGATCACCCTGGCACGGGGGTATTTTCTGTGTGCGCCCTCCGGGCAGCGCCGCAAGCCGGCGCTGACGGCGTTTCGACGCTGGTTGCTGCAGACGGCGCAGGACGATGTGGCCGCCCTGAACGCGGCCCTCAGGGCGCGACCGCAGGACGCCTGACGCGTGCGACCTCAGGCCGCTTCGCGGTAAGCCGCAAAACGGCCGGCCACCGGCAATGTGCGGGTGGCCAGGGGCTGCACCGCCTGGGCGATGGCGCCGATGTGGTCCGGCGTGGTGCCGCAGCAGCCGCCTACGATGTTGACCAGGCCTTCGGCGGCAAATTCGTGGATCAGGCGGCTGGTGACCTCCGGGGTCTCGTCAAAGCCGGTGTCGCTCATGGGGTTGGGCAGGCCGGCGTTGGGGTAGCAGCTGATGAAGGTGTCGGGGGCGACGCGGTTGAGCTCCTGAATGTAGGGGCGCATCAGCGTGGCGCCCAGGGCGCAGTTGAGGCCGATGGCCAGGGGCTGGGCATGGCGCACGCTGTGCCAGAAGGCGGTCACGGTCTGGCCCGACAGGATGCGGCCCGAGGCGTCGGTGACGGTGCCGCTGATGAGGATGGGCAGGCGCTGGCCGCTGGCCTCGAAATACTCATCGATGGCGAACAGGGCGGCCTTGGCGTTCAGGGTGTCGAAGATGGTCTCGACCAGCAGCACGTCAGCGCCGCCTTCGACCAGCGCCTCGGTCTGCTCGTAATAGGCGGCACGCAGCTCCTCGAAATTGACGTTGCGGGCGCCCGGGTCGTTCACGTCGGGGCTGATGCTGGCGGTCTTGGGCGTGGGGCCCAGGGCACCGGCCACGAAGCGTGGCTTGTCGGGCGTGCTGTACTTGTCGCAGGCGGCACGGGCCAGGCGGGCCGACACCAGGTTCATCTCGCGCGCCAGCGGCGCCATGTCGTAGTCGGCCTGGGCGATGGTGGTGGCACCGAAGGTGTTGGTCTCGATCAGGTCGGCGCCGGCGGCCAGGTAGCTCTCATGGATGCTGGTGATGACGTCCGGCCGGGTCAGGCTGAGCAGTTCGTTGTTGCCCTTGACGTCCTTGTGGAACGCGCTGAAGCGCTCGCCCTGGTGACCGGCACCGGTGTAGCCGGCGCCGCGGTACTGCTCTTCGCTGAGCTTGAAGCGCTGGATCATGGTGCCCATGGCGCCATCAAGGATGGCGATGCGTCGGGACAGGATTTCGGGCAGCGCCTGGGCGCGCGTGTAGACAACGGGTTTCATCCCGCCATTGTAGAAACTCGCCCATTGCACGTTTCCGTGGGGCAGAACTACCCCCAAATGGGCTATCTATTTCGCTGTTACAAAACAGGACATTTTGCTAGACTGATCGGTTACTCGGTGCAGGTTTGTAGGCTTTCAAACTCAGGTCTGCCCACGTCCCTGCAGACCAGCCTGCGGCCCCTCGGGCCCGGAGCTGCCTTCGACCCAAGGAATCGCATGGCCATCTGGCACAAGCAAGTCTGGAGCCCCATCGAAAGCGCGGTTGACAACGCCGACGTGCTGGCCTTGCATCGCCTGTGGCGGGGGCTGAGCCCTGACCCGGGGCAACTGCCGGCCCTGTCCGACCTGGCCCTGGACGGGCCCTTGTCACCGTTTGCGGCCCGCATGACCGTGTACCGCCCCCTGCCGGATGGCGACTACCTGGGCCATTTCTGCGGTGACGAATTCCGCCACGACTCCCTGAGCGACCCGACCGGCCTGCGCCTGAGCCAGCAGGCGCCCGAGCTGGCCGACTTCCAGCGCAGCCATTTCGACGAGGTGGCGGCCCGCCGCCTGCCGCTGTATGTGGTGCATTTCGCGCACAGCAACCCCTGGGTGCTGACCTGGGAACGCCTGGTGATGCCGGCCCGAGGCGAGGACGGCCAGCCCTGGATCCTGGTCTTCAACCAGCCCATGGAGGCCCGCGCCAAGCTGCTGGAGACCGTGTTGAACTGCGCCAGCGAAGGCTTGCTGGCGCTGCGCCGTGTGCGCAGTGCCGAGCCCGCAAGCACCCATTGGCTGGTGACGGTGGCCAACCTGCCGTTTGCGACCTTGGCGGGCCAGACCGACGAGCCGGCCCAGGGTCGCCTGGCCCACGAGGTGTTTCCGAACTGGGCCCGGCTGGACTTGGACGCCGATTGCCTGGCCGTGGTGCAGACCCGCACCCCCCGCGAGCGTGAGCTGGAGCTGCCCCAGGACGGCACCAGCCGCTGGTTCAAGGTGCACATCGGCCCGCTGCTGGACGGCTGCATGGTGCGCCTGACCGACGTGACCGCGATCAAGGACAAGGAACAGGCGCTGCAGGACAACGCACGCCGCCTGCAGGCCGACAACGAGCAGTTGCGCCAACTGGCCTGGCGCGACGGCCTGACCGGCCTGCTGAACCGGCGCGCGCTCGATGTGATCCTGGACCGCGAAGTGGCACGCAGCCTGCGCCTGAGCGAACCCCTGGCCCTGGTCATGTGCGACATCGACCACTTCAAGGCCTTCAACGATTTCTACGGCCACCTGATCGGCGACGACTGCCTGCGCGAAGTGGGGCAAGTGCTGAGCGGGGTGATCCAGCGCGCCACCGACATGGTGGCGCGGTATGGCGGCGAGGAATTCACCCTGGTGCTGCCCAACACCGTGCTCAATGGCGGGCTTGATCTGGTGCAGCGCATCCAGCAGGCCCTGCACGAACGCGGCCTGCCCGACGCCACCTCGCCCGAAGGCAAGCTGCTCACGCTGAGCTTTGGTGTGGCCGAGTTCGACCCGCGCCGCGATGCCAGCGCCCACGCCTTCCTGGAGCGGGCCGACAGCGCGCTTTACCGCGCCAAGCACCAGGGGCGCAACCGGGTGGGCCTGGCCTACCCGCAGGGCATCCAGGTGCTGGAAAGCCAACTCTCCCCTGCGGGCTGAACCCGCCCCGACCAGGGCGGGCCATCAGGCCTGAGATAATCCTGAGCCTCGGCGCCAGGCAGCCTCTGATCGGCCGGCGGGCGACACGCTGTCGTGCCGGCTCGCCCAGTCAGCCTGCGGCGCACGCGCGCCTGCGCCAGCCGACGCTGAATCGCTGTTGAATAGCCGCTTTGCCACCCACCCCACCCGAGTCCGCCTTGCCACACATTCCCGAGTCCTCTGCCCAGTCCGTGTTGCGTGAGGTGTTCGGCTACGAGCAGTTTCGCGGCCCCCAGCAGGCCATCATCGACCACGTGGTGGCCGGGGGCGACGCCCTGGTGCTGATGCCCACGGGCGGCGGCAAATCGCTGTGTTATCAGGTTCCGGCCATCGTGCGCCAGCGCGCAGGCCTGGGCATCACCGTGGTGGTGTCGCCGCTGATTGCCCTGATGCACGACCAGGTGGGGGCCTTGCACGAGTCGGGGGTGGATGCGGCCTTCCTCAACTCAACGCTGTCGTACGACGAGGCCAGCGAGGTGGAACGCCGGCTGCTGCGTGGCGAGATCACGCTGCTGTATGCGGCGCCCGAGCGCGTGACCACGCCGCGCTTTCTGTCCCAGCTCGATTCGCTGCACGAACGCGGCATGCTGAGCCTGTTTGCGATCGACGAGGCGCACTGCGTGAGCCAGTGGGGCCATGACTTCCGCCCCGAGTACCGGGCCTTGACGGTGTTGCACGAGCGCTATGCCGGCGTGCCACGCATGGCCCTGACCGCCACCGCGGATGCGACGACACGCGCCGACATCGTGGAACGCCTGCAACTGCAGGAGGCGGGCCAGTTCGTCAGCAGCTTCGACCGGCCCAACATCCGTTACACCATCGTCGAGAAGAAGGACGTGACGCAGCAGTTGCTGCGCTTCATCGAAAGCGAACACACCACCCCACAGGGGCATGATGCGGGCGTGGTGTACTGCCAGTCGCGCAAGCGGGTCGAAGAACTGGCCCAGACCCTGTGCGAAAACGGGCTGAACGCCCTGCCCTACCACGCAGGCCTGGAAGCCGGTGTGCGCCAGCACCACCAGGACCGTTTCCTGCGCGAGGACGGCATCATCATGTGCGCCACCATCGCCTTCGGCATGGGCATCGACAAACCCGACGTGCGCTTTGTGGCGCATGTGGACATGCCCAAGAACATCGAGGGCTACTACCAGGAAACCGGTCGCGCCGGCCGCGATGGTGCCGCCGCCAACGCCTGGATGGCCTACGGCCTGCAGGACGTGGTGAACCAGCGCCGCATGATCGACGAAAGCCCCGCCAGCGAAGAGTTCAAGCAGGTGATGGTGGGCAAGCTCGATGCCTTGCTGGGCCTGGCCGAGGCCATCGACTGCCGGCGGGTGCGCCTGCTGAGCTACTTTGGCCAGCACAGCGAGCCCTGCGGCAACTGCGACAACTGCCTGACGCCGCCCGCGGTGTGGGATGGCACCGATGCCGCGCGCAAGCTGCTGTCCACCATCTACCGGGTGCAGCAGGCCAGCGGCATCAGTTTTGGCGCCGGCCACATCATGGACATCCTGCGCGGCAAGAAGACCGACAAGGTGACCCAATATGGGCACGAGCAGATCAGCACCTTTGGCATCGGGGCCGAGTTCTCGGAGCAGCAACTGCGCGGCGTGCTGCGCCAGCTGATCGCCATCGGCGCGCTGGCGGTGGATGCCCAGGCCTTCAACACCCTGCAGCTCACCGATTCGGCGCGCGCCGTGCTGCGCGGCGAGGTACCGATCCGCCTGCGCGAAAGCACCGCCGCCGCGCCGCGCACCCGACGCACGCGCAGCACCGGCAGTGGCAGTGGCAGCCCCACCAAGGCGGCGATCGCCCTGGAAGGCGGCGCGCTGCGCCGCTTCGAAGCCCTCAAGGCCTGGCGCACCGAGGTGGCCCGCGAACACAACCTGCCGGCCTATGTGATCTTCCACGATGCCACGCTGGCAGCCATCGCCGAACGATTTCCGGCCTCGACCGAAGACCTGCAGGGCATCAGCGGCATTGGCGCGCGCAAGCTGGAGGCCTATGGGGCCGAGGTGCTGCGCGTGTGCCAGCTCTGAGCCTCAAGCCTCACCAGGCTCAGGCATTGACCCGGAAGATGCGCACCGCGCGCTGCAGGGTATCGGCCCGGCGCTCCAGGGTTTCGCTGGACACCGCCGAAGCGCTGGCCAGCTCGGCATTGCGGTTCGTCACATCGTCGATCAGCTGCATGGCCTGATCGATCTGCGTCACCCCGTGCAACTGCTCGCGCGCGGCCGTCTCGATCGACTGCAGCATGCTGCTGACACGTTGCACCGAGCCCACCACATCCTCGATGGTGCGAGCGGCCTCGTCGACCCGGTGGCCGCCGGTGTCCACATCCGACACCGAGGCATCGATCAGGCTGCGGATCTGGGTGGCCGCATCGGTGCTGCGGCGGGCCAGGGCCCGCACCTCGGCCGCCACCACGGCAAAGCCGCGGCCCTGGTCACCGGCGTGGGCTGCCTCGACGGCGGCGTTGAGGGCCAGCAGATTGGTCTGGAAGGCCAGTTGCTCCATCAACTCGATGATGTCGGTGATGCGCCTGGACGAGCCCCGGATGCGCTCCATCGAACTCGACACTTCGCTGGTGGCATGGCTTCCGGCGTCGGCGCGCTGATGGGCATCGGCACTGAGCTGGGACAACTCGCTCACGGTGGCTGAGGTCTCGCCCAGCGAGGCGGTCATCTGCGTCACCGAGGCCACGGTCTCGGCCACGGCCTGGGCCTGCTGCTCGCTGCGGGCCGACAGATCCAGCGTGCCGTCGCGGATGAGGCGCGCCTCGGCCACCATCTCATCCACCTCGGCACGCACATCGGTCACGATGGCGCGCATGTTGAGGTTCACCAGCCACAGCTGGCGCTTGATCTGACCGATCGGGTTGGTCGGGTCGTAATCGAGCATGCCGTCGAGGTTGCAGGCGGCCAGGTTGCCGGCCACATCGGCGGCTTCGGCCAACGGCTTGGCCGTGCTGTGCACAAACCAGGTCTGAAACCCCGCCCAGGCCAAGGCCGCGCAAAGGCCTTGCCAGGCCAGCACCGGCATGCCGAGGCCAGCGAAGCCATCCGCCAAGGCCGAGCCCCCCCACACGGCCAGCGCCAGGGACGCCCCTGTGGCCAGCCCTGTGCGCTGGGACAAGGTCAGCCGGTAACGGCGCTTGGGCCAGTCGCGCCAGCCCACGCCGCGGATGCCGCCAGCATGCAGGCGGAAGGAGCGCCGCCCGCTGGCTTTTTCTTCGGCCATGTCGCGGTAGAGCTGCTCGGCCAGCCGAACCTGCTCGCGCGTGGGCTTGAGGCGCACCGACATGTAGCCCGTGGGCTTGCCACCCTCCATCACGGGCGAGACATTGGCCTGCACCCAGTAGAAGTCGCCGTTCTTGCAGCGGTTCTTGACGATGCCCGACCAGGGGCGGCCTCGCCCGATGGTGGACCACATGTCGGCGTAGGCCTCAGGGGGCATGTCCGGGTGGCGGACCAGGTTGTGCGGCTGCCCCAGCAGCTCGTCATAAGAGAAGCCACTGATCTGCACAAAGGCTCGGTTGCAATGGGTGATGCGGCCCTGAGTGTCGGTCGTGGACACCAGCACGGCGCCATCGGGCATTTCGACTTCGGTCTGGGTGACCGGGAGGTTGATCTTCATAAATAGTCGGCAATCCGACGTTCGAAACATGCTAGGTTTCAATTGGATCGCGAACAAAGCCCAACAAGCTTGACAAAGGTCACGATCAACGTACCGATTCTCACAAATGACTCGGTTTTATCATTTTCAGGACCCGCCCATGCTCACATTGCAGGACATCCAAGACGCCGCCACCCGGGTGACCCCCCACATCCTGGACACCCCCTTTGTCGAATCGCGCACCCTGTCACAACTGACCGGGGCCCAGATCTACCTGAAGTTCGAGAACCTGCAGTTCACCGCCTCTTTCAAGGAGCGCGGGGCCTGCAACAAGCTGGCCCAACTCAGCGATGAGCAACGCCAGCGCGGCGTGATCGCCATGAGTGCCGGCAACCATGCCCAGGGCGTGGCCTACCACGCGCAGCGCCTGGGTCTGCGCGCCGTGATCGTGATGCCGCGCTTCACCCCGGGGGTGAAGGTGGAGCGCACCAGGGGCTTCGGCGCCGAGGTGGTGCTGCACGGCGACACCCTGGACGAAGCCCGCCAGCACGCCCAGGCCCTGGCCGAAGCGCAGCAACTCACCTTTGTGCACCCCTACGACGACGAGGCCATCATGGCCGGGCAAGGCACGGTGGCGCTCGAGATGCTGCGCGTGGTGCCCGACCTCGATGCGCTGGTGATCGCCGTGGGCGGCGGTGGCCTGATGGCCGGGGTGGCCACGGTGGCGCGCGCACTGCGACCGCAGATCGAACTGGTGGGCGTGCAGACCTCGCGCTTCCCGGCCATGGTGAATGCGCTGCGGGGCACCCACCACCCCCAGGGCAGCAGCACGATTGCCGAGGGCATCGCCGTGGGCTCGCCCGGGCTGCTGACCCGTGCCGTATTGGCCGAGCGCATCGACGATCTGGTGCTGGTTGACGAGGGCGACATCGAGCAGGCGCTGGTGATGCTGCTGGAAATCGAGAAGACCCTGGTCGAAGGCGCCGGTGCCGCCAGCCTGGCCGCCATCCTGAAACAACCTGAACGCTACCGTGGCCGCAAGGTCGGCCTGGTGCTGTGCGGCGGCAACATCGACCCACTGCTGCTGGCCGCGATCATCGAACGCGGCCTGGTGCGCTCGGGCCGGCTGGCACGCATCCGCGTGAGCGCGCGCGACGTGCCCGGCATGTTGGCGCGCATCACCACCATCGTGGCCGAGCTCGGTGCCAACATCGAAGAGGTGCACCACCAGCGCGCCTTCACCAGCCTGGCGGCACAAAACGTCGAGATCGAGCTGGTGGTGCAGACCCGCGGCCCCGACCACATCGACGCCGTCCTGGACCACCTGCACGAGGCCGGGCTGGAGGCCGTGCTGCAGGGTCATCACTGACAAGACGCCAAAGCCCGGCCTGGGTAGAATGCAAGGCACAAACCCACCCACGAGGAGACACATGTCCAACCACCACGCCGCAGCCTCCACCGACGCGCCTCAGGACCCGGTCGAAGCCATCGTCCCCCTGATCCCCTTCGTGCTGCCCATCGTGGGTGGCCTGCTGATCTTTCTGCTGGCTTTCATTGCCGTGACCATGGCCTGAAGCCTTTCCCGGCACCCCAGCAAAAACCGCCCTCCGAGGCGGTTTTTTCATGCCCGCGCGGCGCACCGGCCCCGCCAAATCAAACATAACCCCATGCAAGTTTTGCATGAACTTTCAAAGTAACTGCGAGACTTTCTGCGGCCGGCTTCATAAAATCGTCATCCCAGCCGACCCGCGGTGCCCGGAAGCCAGTCCGTTCACCCCGAGACCCGCCCGCCGACTGAGCAGTCAAGCCGTTTTCTCAAAAGGTTCCGTGGCGCCCAGGTGGCCAACCGGCAGATCAGGCTCCCGCGAATGCTCATCGCCCCACGCGGACAGCCCATCAGGCCCATCGAGCACTTTTGAAAAGACGACTTTTCAAACTAGGAGCCTCCGATGAACTCACCCGTGATGCAGGGCCTGACCCTCAACACCCCTTCGTACGTCAAAAACGCCGAGCTGATCGCCTGGGTGGCCGACATGGTGGCCCTGTGCAAGCCCGCCAACGTGGTGTGGTGTGACGGCAGCGACGAAGAGTACCAACGCCTGTGCCAGCAACTGGTCGACGCCGGCACCTTCAAGAAGCTCAACCCCGCCAAGCGCCCCAACAGCTTCCTGGCCTGCTCCGATCCGAGCGACGTGGCCCGCGTGGAAGACCGCACCTTCATCTGCTCCGACAAGAAGGAAGACGCCGGTCCGACCAACAACTGGAAGGCCCCGGCCGAAATGCGCGCCCTGCTGCAGCCCCTGTTTGACGGCAGCATGGCCGGCCGCACCATGTACGTGGTGCCCTTCAGCATGGGCCCGCTGGGCTCCAACATCGCCCACATCGGCGTCGAGCTGACCGACAGCGCCTACGTGGCCGTGAACCAGAAGCTGATGACCCGCATGGGCAAGGCCGTGTACGACGTGCTGGGTGTGGACGGCGAGTTCGTGCCCTGCCTGCACACCGTGGGCGCCCCTCTGGCCGCCGGTGAGACCGACAAGACCTCCTGGCCTTGCAACCCCACCGTCAAGTACATCGTCCACTACCCGGAAACCCGCGAAATCTGGTCTTACGGCTCGGGCTACGGCGGCAACGCGCTGCTGGGCAAGAAGTGCCTGGCCCTGCGCATCGCCTCCAACATGGGCCGCGAGCAAGGCTGGCTGGCCGAGCACATGCTGATCCTGGGCGTGACCAACCCGCAAGGCAAGAAGTACCACGTGGCGGCGGCCTTCCCCAGCGCCTGCGGCAAGACCAACTTCTCGATGCTGGTTCCCCCGGCCGCCTTCGACGGCTGGAAGGTCACCACCATCGGTGACGACATCGCCTGGATCAAGCCCCAGGCCGATGGCTCGCTGCGCGCCATCAACCCCGAAGCCGGTTACTTCGGCGTGGCCCCCGGCACCAACACGCTGACCAACCCCAACTGCATGGCCAGCCTGGACAAGGACGTGATCTTCACCAACGTGGCCCTGACCGACGACGGCGACGTGTGGTGGGAAGGCATGGAAAAGGACAGCGGCAGCACCCCGGCCCACCTGATCGACTGGCAAGGCAAGGACTGGACCCCGGCCATCGCCAAGGAAACCGGCACCAAGGCCGCTCACCCGAACGCCCGCTTCACCGTGGCGGCCACCAACAACCCGGCCCTGGACAGCGCCTGGGACGATCCGGTTGGCGTGACGATCGACGCCTTCATCTTCGGCGGCCGCCGCTCGACCACCGTGCCCCTGGTGACCGAAGCCCGCAACTGGACGGAAGGCGTGTACATGGCCTCGACCATGGGCTCTGAAACCACCGCTGCGGCCTTCGGCCAGCAAGGCGTGGTGCGCCGCGACCCCTTCGCCATGCTGCCCTTCTGCGGCTACAACATGAGCGACTACTTCCAGCACTGGCTCAACATGGGCGACAAGATCACCGCCGCCGGTGGCAAGCAGCCCAAGATCTTCACCACCAACTGGTTCCGCAAGGGTGAAGACGGCAAGTTCGTCTGGCCTGGCTACGGCGAAAACATGCGCGTGCTGAAGTGGATGATCGACCGCATCGAAGGCCAGGCCCGGGGCACCGACACCATGTTCGGCGTGGCCCCGACCTACGCTGAAATCAACTGGAACGGCCTGGACTTCTCCGAAGCCCAGTTCAACACCGTCACCAGCATCGACCGCGCCGCCTGGACCGACGAGCTCAAGCTGCACGCCACCCACTTCGAGCAGTTGGCCTACCACCTGCCCCAAGCCCTGGTGGACACCAAGGCCGAACTCGAAAAGCGCCTGGCCGCCTGATCCTGGCCTGAGACGCGACGACCCCGAAAGGGTCTGAAGCCGCCGCCGCCCCGCCAGGGCCGGCGGCTTTTTCTTGGGTGATCAACAGCCACCGCACCCCACGCCCACATTCATGACCCAACGGACAAGAAAAAAGCCGTGCCCCTTGCGGGACACGGCTTGAAGCCTGTTCTATCTCAGCGGCTCACCGGGCCCAGGCCCGGCTCGCTTCAGAAGTAGCCGCGCACGTCGCGGGCTGCATCGCGGCTCATGGCGCGGCTGATGTCGGCCATCACGCGGGCATCGGTCAGGGCCAGGCTCCACAGCTTGCGGTCTTCAGCAGCTTCGTGGCGGGCACGCTTCCACGAAGCCAGGCCGGCACGCAGGCCCACCGAGGCGCGGCGGATCGGGGTGGCCAGCAGGGCCAGCGCGGCAAAGGCCACGGTCCACAGACCGATCCAGGCGGCCAGCAGATGGCCATCCGACCAAGTGTCGATCACCTGGTTGGCAGCCACCACCAGAGCGGCGACCACAGCAGCCAGCAGCAGCGTGGCGGTGCCACGCGGGCCATCGAACTGGCGGGATGCATCACGCAGGGTTTCGGCGGCCTTTTCGGCACGGGCGACACCGGCGTGGTGGAAAGAATGAGGGGTGTGAACAAAGCTGGACATGGTGTTTTCCTTTCGCAATCGGGACAGTGGCCCGAGTCATGGAACGAATACTAGGGTTAACCCTAGACTTGTTCAAATTTATATTGCTGATGATGATCATTCACATTGATGATGTTTCCAGGAAACCCCATGCACCAGGGCCGATTCAGAAACCTTGACCTCAACCTGCTGCGCGTCTTTGATGAGGTGATGGCCGAGCGCAGCCTGACCCGCGCCGCCCACAAACTGGCCCTGACCCAGCCCGCCGTCAGCAACGCACTGCGGCGCCTGCGTGACAGCCTGGGTGACGAGCTGGTGCGCCGCCAGGGGGCCGGTGTCGAGCCCACGCCGATGGCGCTGGCCCTGTGGCCCACGGTGCGCGAGGCGCTGCAGCGCCTGCAGTCGGCCCTGGTGCCCGAGACCTTCGACCCGGCCGAGGCCAACACCACGTTTGTGCTGACCATGGCCGACGCCACCGCCGCCTCGCTGATCCCGGGCCTGGTGGACATCATCGAGGAGGAGGCACCCGGGGTGTCGATCCGGGTCGTGCCCCTGTCCACCCGCGACCCGCGCCGGCTGCTGGACGAAGAATCGGTGGACATGGCCATCGGCTACTTCCCTGCCGTACTGGCCGACCTCACCGCCCGCAGCCAGGCGGGCGAAGCGGTGGCCTATGCCAACCAGCGCCTGTACGACGGCGAATACGTGTGCGTGATGCGGCGCGATCACCCGCTGGCCAGCGGCCCGCTCACCCTCAACCGCTACTGTGCGGCGCGTCACCTGCTGGTCAGCTTTTCGGGCCGGCCCTATGGCTTCATCGACGAGGCCCTGACGGCCGTGGGGCGCGAGCGCCGCATCGTGCTCACGGTCAACCAGTTCTTCACGGCCGGGCGGGTGGTGGCCAACTCCAACCTGCTGACCGTGCTGCCGCGGCACTTCATCAACGTCACCGGCATTGCCGACCGGCTGGTCTGGCGCGAACTGCCGCTGAAGGTGCCCACCGTGCACGTAGATGCGCTGTGGCACAAGCGACTGCGCAACGGCCCGGGGCACGACTGGCTGCGCCAGGCCATCGCACGCGCTGCCCAGCGCAACCCGGGGGCCACCTGAGGTTCTTCGTGAGCATGCGCTCACGGGGGAGGCATCGAATTTGCTTGCAGCGCCCCTGAGCCCCTCACAGGAGACGCCATGACAGACACCCGTGCCCAGCCCAGCCCCCGCACGTACCAGCCCCCGATGAGCCGGCGCCGCTTTGCGGCCGCACTGGGCGCCAGCGCCTTGAGCCTGCCGGCCTGGGCCGCCTGGCCCGACAAGCCGATCCGCATCGTGGTGACGTTTCCGGCCGGCGGGGCCAGCGATATCGTGGCCCGAGTGGTGGCCGAGCAACTGGCCCGCAAGCTGGGCCAGGCCGTGGTGGTGGACAACCGCCCTGGGGCGGGCGGCAGCGTGGGTGGGCAGGTGGTGCAGCAGGCCGCCCCCGATGGCTACACGCTGATGCTGTCGAACTCGACCCCGATCTCGATCGGGCCCTTTGCTCTGGACAAGCAGCCCTACGACCCGGTGCAGGGCTTCACGCACATCGCCATGATCGGCACCGCGCCCTGCGTGCTGATGGCCAACACGGCTGTGCCGATCCGCACCATCGCCGACCTGGAGTCGGTGGCGCGCAAGAGCGGGCGGCTGGATTTTGGCTCGGGTGGGCCGGCGTCGATCGGCCACATCTATGGCGAGTTGATGCGCAAGGCCATGGGCGTGAACCTGGTGCACGTGCCTTACCGCGGCGGCGCGCCCATGACGACCGACCTGATCTCGGGCGTGATCCCGATCGGCATCGATGTGTTGACGGCCTATGTGCCCTACTTCAAGAGCGGGCAGTTGGTGCCCCTGGCCGTGACCTCGGCCAACCGCTCGCCGCTGGTGCCCGAGGTGCCCAGCGTGGTCGAATTCGGCTACCGCAAGCTGGTGCTGGACAACTTCTTCGGCCTGAGCGGGCCGGCCAACCTGCCGGCGGAAGTGGTGGCACGCCTCAACAGCGCCTGCAACGAGGTGCTGATGCTGCCCGAGGTGAAGCGCAAGATGCTGGAATTGGGCGTGACGGTGAGCCCTGGCAGCCCGGCCACCTTTGCCGCCTATGTGAAAGACCAGGTCGGGGTGCTGGCCCCGGTCGTCAAGGCTGCAGGCGCACGCCTTTGACAGCGCTCAGCCGCCCAACAGGCGTGCGACGATCAGCGCAGCACGCGCAGGTAGGCGTGGGCCGCCTCGCGCAGCTCATGGGCATGGCGCGGGTCGTGGCCGGCACGGGCGTCGGCGGATTCCAGCAAGGTGTTGGCAATGCCGGCGCTGCCACGGTCGGCACGGCGGGCGGGAACCAGGGGATCCACCCGGGTGGCCAGGGTCAGGCTGCGGGCAATCAGGGCAAGAAACGGAGACATGAAAGAGGCGCCTTGTGAGCGCGTGATGAACAGGTCTCAAGAGTAAGGGTTAACCCGTATTTTTAACAGCCCCCAACCATGCCGCTTCGGCATGAGGCCTGAGCACGCCCTGCATGGGTGCACTGCCGCGACAATGCATGCACCATGAAAGTACAGCTGTTGTCCGATCTGCACCTGGAGGTGCACCCCCACTTCGCCCCCCTGCCCCACCCCGAGGCCGACGTGCTGGTGCTGGCGGGCGACATCGGCTCCTACCAGAGCGGCAGTCTGCTCGGCGACACCGACTTCGGGCTGGCCCGGTTCTCACCGCGCAGCGCGGGCGGCCCTTGGCCGGTGCCGGTGATCTTCGTGCCCGGCAACCACGAATACGACATGCAGGACTTCGACCAGGCCCACGCCCGCCTGCGCGAATGCTGTGAGCGCCTGGGCCTGCACTGGCTGGAGCGCGAAAGCCTGGTGCTGCAAGGGGTGCGCTTTGTCGGCACCACCTTGTGGAGCGACTTCGACGCATTGGCCCTGCAAGCACAGGCCCCCACCACACGGGCCCTGCAGATGCGCGACAAGGCCTTTCGGGCGGCCAATTTCTACCTGCGCAAGACCGGCAGCACCCGCAACGGCGAGCCCTGGCTGGCCGAGGGGGTGCGCGAACAGGCGCTGCTGTGCCAGCAGTGGTTGCGCGACACCCTGCACACACCCTATGCGGGCCCCACGGTGGTGGTCACGCATTTCGCGCCCAGCCTGTTGAGCGCCGACCCCCGCTACGGGCTCACCCCAGGCACGGCCGGCTTCTGCAACGCCCTGGACGATCTGCTGCCGCACGCCAGCCTGTGGCTGCATGGCCACCTGCATGCCCCCAGCGATTACACCAGCCAGGGTTGCCGGATGGTGGCCAATCCGCTGGGGTATGCGCGCAAGAACGAGCAGCTGCACTTTCAACAGCAGCACTGCGTGGAGGTGCCCTGGCCTGCGGATTCGAAACCGGCTTGATGTCGATCAATTCCGCCAGTTCATCGGGGGCTATGCTGAAAGCACCAACAAGGAGCACATCACATGAAGATTCTTCTCGCCGTCGACGGCAGCGCCTACACCAAGAAGATGCTGGCCTACCTGAGCACCCACGAAGCCCTGATCTCAGGTTCGGTGGAGTACACCGCCCTCACCGTGCAGGCCGCCCTGCCGCCGCGCGCCCGCGCGGCCCTGGGCAAGCCGATCGTCGATGAGTACTACGCCGACGAAGCTGCCAAGGTACTGAACCCGGTGAGCAAGTTCCTGGCGCGCCACGGGATCGTTCCCCAGCAGATCAGCAAGGTGGGCGTGGCTGGCGAAGTGATTGCCAAGGTGGCCGAAGCAGGCAAGTTCGACCTGGTCGTGATGGGCTCGCATGGCCACAGCTCGCTGGGCAACCTGGTGATGGGCTCGGTCTCGACCCAGGTGCTGGCGCACTGCAAGGTGCCGGTGTTGCTGGTGCGTTGATGCCGCTGGTGGCGGGCCTGTGCAGGCCGGCCACCACCGTTTGGCACTCAGGCCGTGCGGATCTCGGGGGGCGTGGCCAAGCCTTCAAAGCAGGTGCGCAGCACCAGATCGACGATCTGGGCATTACTGTACTGCGAGCCCTGGCGCAAAAAGCTGACCACCGGGTCACAGGCACGGGCGTACAGGGTGTAAAGCACCACCAGGGGCGGCAAGGTGGGGTTGATCAGGCTCTGCGCCTGCGCTTCGGTGATCCAGGCACCCAGCTGATCGCTGAGGGTGATCAACCCGTTCATGTACTCGGCATTGCCCATCAGCACCTGGCGCAGCGTGGAGTTGCGGCTGGGCAGCGAGGGCATTTCATCGGCCAGTTGCAGCGACATGGCCCAGCCCACCACCGACTTGAGCTTGTCGACCGGCGAAATCTCCGGCGGCACGATCTGCAGAAAATCTTGCGCCCGCTTGATCACATGCACCATGGCGGCAGCGGCCAATTGCTCTTTGCCAGGGAAGTGCTTGTACAAACTGGCCTTGGCGATGCCCACCGCAGCGGCGACTTCGTCCACCGTCATGGCGTCATAACCCTTTTCGCCGAGCAGGCGAATGACGGTCTGCACAATGGCCTCTTCGCGCACCTGGTGCATCTGGGCCTTGAAGGAAACGCGGGCGGGGGTGGTGGTATTCACAGTTCGATTTTAAACAAAGCGGGCTGAATCACGACTGGATGGCCTAAAAAGCCTGCGTTGACGGCAGGTACAAAGGCGGCCGCCCCCTTTGCACAGGCTGGGCACAGGCCGGGCAAAGGCTCACACCAGGGCCTTCGCGGCGGCACTGGTGAGTGCCGTGCTGAGGGCGTCCAGCACCTCGGATTCCAGGTTCCAGCAATGCCAGTACAGCTGGATGCTCAGGCTGTGCGCCGGCACCAGATTGACCAGGCGTCCCTGCGCCAGCGGCTCACGCGCCAGCAATTCGGGCACCACACTGGCCCCCCAGCCCGCCAGCACAGCCCGCAACTGGCCCTCGGAACTGGGCACGAAGAGCTGACTCAGCGTGACACGCTTGAGCCCGAAGCATTGGCTCACGAACTCGGTCTGCATGTCGTCCTTGCGGTTGAAGGCCACAAAGGGAATGTCCCGGAAATTGTGCGGCGACAAGCCTTCGGGCAGGCGCTGCTGCGCCAGCTCAGGCGCCGCCACGGCCACATAGCGCATGGCCCCCAGGGGCACCACCTTGCAGCCGCGCAAAGCCTGCTTGAGGGTGGTGACGCAACCGAGCACCTGGCCCGAACGCAGCCACTCGTCGGTGAAATCCTGGTCATCGGTGATGATTTCCAGCGGCAGGCCTTGGCACACCAGGCTGTCCAGGGCCGGCAGGGCCCAGCTGGCAATGCTGTCGGCATTGATGGCGATCGAGATGCGTTCGTCTTCACGGGCGCGCTTGCTGCCGCCCGGGGTGAGCTCGCGCAGGTCGCGGTCCAGGTCGACGCGCAACAGGCGCATCTGCTTGGTGTGCTTGAGCAGCAATTGGCCGGCGGGCGTCGCCTTGAGGGGGCGGCTGCGCACGATCAGCACGGTGCCGGCCTGGGCCTCCAGGGCACGCAGGCGCTGCGACACGGCCGATTGGGTGATGCTCAGGCGCTGGGCGGCGCGCTCGAAACCACCCTCTTCGACGATGGCCGCCAGGCATTCGAGGGCGTGGGGATCAAAGGTGTTCATGGGACTGGGGCGAGGGGAAGTCAGCACAGGATCCAATATTAGCAAGACTGATGAAACTGCCAAGAGTTTAATTTTGCTTTTCAAGCGCCTACCGCCTGTCGCACACTGCGACGCATGAAAATCATCGTCCTCGGCGCCGGCATCATCGGCATCAGCACCGCTTGGCATTTGCGAGAGCGGGGTCACGAAGTCACGGTCATCGAGCGCCAGCCTGCGGCGTCGCTGGAGACCACATTCGCCAACGCGGGCCAGATCTCGGTCAGCTACTGCGAACCCTGGGCCAACGCCGAGGCACCGCTGAAGGTGCTGAAGTGGATGACCAAGCCCGATGCCCCGCTGCTGTTCCGTCCGCAGTGGCCGGTGGGCGAGGGCCTGCAGCAGTGGCTGTGGGGTCTGCGCTTCCTGGGCCAGTGCAATGACGCGGCCTTCGAGCGCAACGTGAGCCAGCTGGTGGCCCTGGGCGCCTACAGCCACGCCGCGCTGAAGGACATCGTGAACGCCACCGGTATTGAATACCACCGCCTGGAGCGGGGCATCGCGCACTACTACACCGACGCCGCCTCGTTCGACACCGCAGGCGCAGCCGCCGAACTGATGCGCCGCCACGGCGTGTCGCGCCGCGTGGTCAGCCGCGACGAACTGCTCAAGATCGAACCCGCGTTCAAGCCGTTTGCCCACCGCATCGTCGGCGGCACCTTCACCGACACCGACGAGAGTGGCGACGCGCGCCTGTTCACCCAAGGGCTGGCCCGCCTGTGCGAACAGCGTGGGGTGGAGTTCCTGTACGGCCATGCCGTGCAACAGTTGGACGTGTCGAACAACCGGGCCCGTTCCGTGCGCATGGCCCCGGTGGACGAGCAGTCCCGCACCAGCGGCCCCGTGAGTGATCTGAAGGCGGACGCCATCGTGGTGGCCACCGGCTCGTACACGGCACCGATGCTGCGCCAGGTCGGTGTGCGCCTGCCCATCTACCCGGGCAAGGGCTACAGCGCCACCTTCAAGATCCTCAAGCCCGAGGCGGCCCCGTGGGTGTCGGCCATCGACGACGAACTCAAGGTGGCCATGAGCCGGCTGGGTGACGAGCTGCGCGTGGCCGGCACCATCGAGGTGGGTGGCTATGACCTGGACTTGAACGGTCCGATCGCCCGTGCCCGCTGCGAAATGCTGGCCCGTCGCATCGAAACCGTGATGCCCGGCGTGTGCGACACCCGCCTGGAACACGAGGGCGGCCAGCCCAACTTCTGGTGCGGCCTGCGCCCCGCCACGCCGACCAACATCCCCTTCATCGGCCAGACCCGGATCCCGGGCCTGTGGGTCAATGCGGGCCACGGCACCCTGGGCTGGACCCATGGCGCCGGCTCGGGCAAGGCCCTGGCCGAGCTGATCAACGGCGAGGTGCCCCGCATCGCGGACCGCTTCGGCTTTCTGGGTTCGGCCGCGCCACGCGCGCCCAAGCCGGCCCTGGCCTGAGGCGATTCGATCGGGATCAGACAGGGGCAGGGCCCGGTGACGTTCTATCATCCGGGCCCATGAGCACCACCCAACGTCACACCCTGTTCCTCACCACCTCCAGCCGCGAGCCCGGTCACCCGGGCAACAGCGAATGGCTGGCCCGGCAGGCTGCCGCGGCCCTGCCGGCCGGCAGCACCCAGACCTGGCTGGCCCTGGCCCACATGAACCTGCCGCCCTTTGTGGACCTGCGCCACACCGTGGGCCAGTACCCGGCCCCCGAGGGCGACCTGAAAACCCTGCTCGACGCCACCCTGGCCGCCACCGACATCGTGTTCGTGAGCCCGGTGTACTGGTTCAGCATTCCGGCCCCCCTGAAAACCTACCTGGACCACTGGAGCGGCTGGCTGCGCGTGCCGGGCCTGGGTTTCAAGGAGCAGATGGCCGGCAAGACCCTGCGCGTGATCAGCACCAGCGGCGACCGGGCCAAGGCTCAGCCCATGTTCGACTCGCTGCGCCTGTGTGCCCAGTTCCTGGCCATGAACTGGGGTGGCGAGCTGTGGGGCAAGGGCGGCGCGCCTGGCGCCGTGCAGGCCGATGCGGCCGCCGTGGCCCAGGCAGCCACCTTTTTGCTCTGAGGCAGTGCTCAGCCCCTGGCCAGCACCAGCCGCCCCAGCCATTCGTGCAAGGCGGTCTGGCTGGCCAGCAGGGCCTCAGCGCTGGGCAGGTACTGCTTCCAGGCGCTGGGAGGCCGGGTGCGAAACCCGGTGGGTGCCGGCAGCACCGTGAAGCCCTGGGCCTCAAACAGGGCCGCGGCGCGCGGCAGATGCCAGGCCTGGCTGACCAGCGCCACACGCTGCACGCCGGCCGCACGCAGCAACGGGGCCGACAGGGCGGCATTGCCGGCCGTGTCCAGCGAGGCCGACTCCACCCAGCGCACCGGCACGGCAAACTGCTGCTCCAGCACTTTTTGCATCACCTCCCCTTCGGGGCGCCCCCCTTCAGGCGCACCGCCCGTCACCAGCACGGGCAATTGGCTGCGCCGCTGCAGCGTGGCGGCGTATTGCAGGCGCTGCAAGGTGGGGCGGGCCACGCTGTCCTCACCGCCGTACTCCGGGGCATCGGGGTAGATGCCGCCGCCCAGGACCACAATCGCCTGAGCTTGTGCCAGTGCCTGCGCCGACAGGGGTGGGTGGCGTTCCAGACTGCCCAGCAGCGCATCGGCCACCGGCGGCCACGACAGCGCCCCCAGGACCAGCAGCGCCAGCCCGGCCACCCAACGCCCCAGGCGTGGCCGACGCCCCCCCAGCACCAGCCCCAGGGCGGCCAGTAAGACCAGACTGAAAGGCGGCATCAACAGGGCCGTGAGCAATTTCTTGAAGATCAACAGCAGCATGGGGATCCATGGAAAGGGGAGACAGGCCTGCGGCGGACGGCAGACAAAAAGGGTATTGTTCCGGGTTTTCATGGCGGCTTGTCGCGGCCCAGGACCGATGTTTGCTTCTCCGATCTTCTCCAGCCCCGAATCCCTCGCCCTCTGGCTGGCCCCGCAACTGCTCACACTCTGGGCCCTGCTGCTGCTCACCCTGACCGGCGCCATGGGCCTGTGGATGCGCCAACCGGCCCAGACCGCTGCGCCGGCCACCGCAGCGGGGTCGCCCTGGCGGCGCCTGGTCTGGGCGCTGCCGGCCCTGGCGCTTTTTGGTGGACTGGCCAGCCAGATCGGCCCGGGTCAGCCCCTGAGTCGCTTTGACAGCGCCCTGGCCCAGGCCCTGGGCCAGCAGTTGGACCTGGGCACGCTGCAGGCCTTTGCCTGGCCCACCTGGCTGGGCAACCCGGCCCCGGTGACCGTGCTGACGATCGGGGTGGCGCTGTTCCTGCTGTGGCGGCGCGAACGGCTGCAGGCCGGCATCTGGCTGCTGGGGGTGCTGGGCAACACCTTGCTGAACTGGAGCCTGAAGCAGGGCTTTGCCCGGGTGCGCCCACCGCACCTGCATGGCGTGGTGGTGGAGACGGGCTACAGCTTTCCCAGCGGCCATGCCTCAGGCGTGCTGGTCACCTACGGCCTGCTGGCCTGGCTGGTGCTGCAGCACAGCCCCAGGCGCTGGCACGGGCCGGTGCTGCTGGCCTGCGCGGCCCTGGTGCTGACGGCTCCAGTCAGCCGCGTGCTGCTGCAGGTGCACTATGCCAGCGATGTGCTGGCCGGGCTGGCCAGCGGCTCGGTGTGGCTGCTGCTGTGCCTGAGCCTGGCAGACTGGCGGCGCCAGCGGCAGGCGCTGCCCCACTGAGCGATCGGATCAGGGCGCGCGCGGCGGCTGGGCCGCGCTGGCCGTCTTGGCGGGCAGGTGCTCGCCCATCCAGCGGTGCAGGTCCAGCCACATCTGACGGGTCTCGGCCAGCAGGGGCGCCCGCTGCGCATTGGGCAGCTCGATGGTGACCACCGGCACGCCCTTGTGCATGCCGCCGTAATAGCCCAGCGAACCCGGGAACACGCCCACCGGGTCGAGCATCAGCCGGCCCAGTCGGCGTGGCGGATCGGTGGGGCCATCAAAATCAAGCACGCCGTAGGGCGCGTGGATGCTGACGATCAGGTCGGGCGTGAACGCCGTCATCTGGTCGTGCACAAAACGGCTCTCGGGTTCGGACAGCGCCTTGTTGCCGGGCCAGCGGCGCGGGTCCTTGCGGGTGCGCTGGGCCCAGTAACGCGGGGCCTCCTGCGCCCAGCCCGGGGTGGGAAAGTTGCGGTTCAGGTCAACGCCATGGGCATTCACGCGCCGGGCCGGCTGCGCCATCACCCCGTCGGGGTTGAGCATAGGCACAAAGCGCCACAGGGCGTCGGCCCCGTTGTCCTGGGCCAGGCCCATCCACTGCAAGGCCACGGTGCTGGCAGACAGCTCATCGCCATGGATGGCCCCGAGCACCAGCACCTTGACCGGCGCATGGCGCGACCCGACGTCGCCCATCCAGAGCTCGCGCGCCTGCACCGAGCGGGTGCCCGAAGGCTGCAGCTTGAGCGCCGAACACTGGGCCGCGGTGAGGCCCGGCAATCGGGGCACCCACTGCTTGCAAGGCTCGGCCAGGTTGGCAGCAGGCGAGGCCTTGGGTGCCGCGGGGTGGCTGGGCTGAGTGCCCTGAGGCTTGGCGTGGGCCGCAGCATGAGCCACTGCCTGGGGTGCCGACTGGGCGGGGGTGAGCAGACCGGGCCCAGCGCCCAGCAACAGGGCGGCCCCCCACAGCGCCGCAGCGGCCACACGGCCCCCTGGAGGATGTCCGCGCATCCCTGGATGTGCAGCGCCGGCTTGGCGCACCTCGAACTCCCGCACCTCGAACATCCGATCAGGTCAGTGCAACAGGCGGGGCAAGGCCAGAAAGCCCAGCAAGGTCGTGTCAAAGTCTTCGGGGGACTCAAGTTGGGGCATGTGGCCGGCACCGCGCAGCACAGCCAGGGTGCAGCTGCGGCCGATGCGGTCGGCCATCTGCTTCATGAGCTCAGGTGGCGCCACCCGATCGAACTCGCCCGCCACCAGCAGGGTGGGCACGTGGATGCGCTCCAGATCGGCCTGACGGTTGAAATACGAGGCTTCGGCATGGATGCGACGGTAGGCCGAGGCGTGGATCTGGGCCATGGCATGGCTGGCCAGCAACACGCCTTCGGGCAAGGCCCCCGGCCCGACCAGGCGGGGCAGGTTGAATTCAGCCCATTGGCTCAGGCTGTGGCCGGCGTCGAGTTCAGGCAAGGGCTCGCCCTCGGTGGCGCCAGAGGCGTCGAAGCCCCGGGCCAGCGTGGCGCACAGGATCAGGCGGTTGACCAGTTCGGGGCGGCGTGCCACCACCTCCTGGGCCACCATGCCACCCACCCCCTGCCCCACCAGCACCACGCTGCCCACCTTGAGGGCTTCGATCAGGTCGATGCAGCTCTGGGCCAGGCCTTTGAAGGAACAGGGATCGATGGGGGCGCTGCGGCCATAGCCGGGCATGTCCCAGGCGACTGCGCGGTAACCGGCTGCGGCCAGGCTTTCCACCTGCGGCGCGAAGGTGAGGTGCCCGCCCAGCACGTCGTGCAGCATCAGAACGGTCGGGCCGGCGCCCAGGGTGGTGAAGGCGGGGAGAGCGTTCATGATGGATCAGGCAGGACGGGGGTAGGGCGCGAAACACAGAAGCCTGAGCCCCCTGCCAGCACGGTCATCGGACCAGGCTGCGGCAGGCGACAGGCCAACAGCCCATAATAGCCCATCCCCACCCCATTGATCGCCTGTGACTGCCCTCACATCTGCCCCAGCGCAAGCCCGTGCGCCCAGTTTCTCCACCCGCGAGTTCCGCAACTCGCTGGGCATGTTCGCCACCGGCGTGACCATCGTGACCGCACGCGCCGCCGACGGGACGCTGGTGGGCCTGACGGCCAACTCGTTCAACTCGGTTTCGCTGGACCCACCGCTGGTGCTGTGGAGCCTGGCGCGGGCGGCTGCGTCGATGGGGGTGTTTGCCACCGGGTCGCACTATGCGATCAATGTGCTGGCCGCCGACCAGAAGGACCTGGCCGAGCGCTTTGCCTCGAAGACGGTCGACCGCTGGGCGGGTGTGGCGTTCACGCAAGGCGTGGGCGGTGCCCCGCTGCTGGCTGGGGCGGCCGCCACCTTCGAGTGCTTCAACCGCAGCCGCTACGAAGAGGGAGACCACGTGATCTTTGTGGGCGAGGTGGAGCAGTGCGCGCACCGCGAAGGTGCGTCACCGCTGCTCTACCACGGCGGGAAGTTCTACACAGAACACCCCCTCTGACCGTTTACCGGGCGTCGGGCAGTTCGATCTTGACTTCGAGGACTTCGAGGTTGTCCTGGCGTTCGAGGTGGACCTTGATGTCGTCGGCGTTGATGGAGACGTACTTCGAGATCACGGCCACGAGTTCGCGCTGCAGGTCTGGCAGGTAGTCGGGGCTGGCGGCGCTGCGGCCGCTGCGTTCGTGCGCCAGGATGATCTGCAGCCGTTCCTTGGCCACACTGGCGGTTTTCTTCTTTTCACCGAGCAGGAATGACAGGAAGGACATGGGTCAACGTCCTCCGAACATGCGCTTGAAGAAACCGGGCTTGACTGCCTCGACGAAGCGCATTGGCTTGTCTTCACCCAGGAAGCGGGCCACCACGTCTTTGTAAGCCTCGGACACATCGGTGCCTTGGGCGTGGATGGCGGGGGTGCCCTGGTTGGAGGCCTGCAGCACGGCTTCCGACTCGGGGATCACGCCGATGAGCTTGATGCGCAGGATGTCCTGGATGTCTTCCAGCGACAGCATCTGGCCGTCTTCGACGCGGCTGGGGTTGTAGCGCGTGATCAGCAGGTGCTCCTTGACGGGCTCCTTGCCTTCGATGGCCCGCTTGGTCTTGGAGCCCAGCATGCCCAGGATGCGGTCCGAGTCGCGCACCGAAGACACCTCGGGGTTGGTCACCAGCAGGGCCTCGTCGGCAAAGTGCATGGCCATCAGGGCCCCGGTCTCGATGCCGGCGGGCGAGTCGCACACGATGTACTCGAAGCCCATGGTGCTGAGCTCATTGAGCACGCGCTCGACGCCTTCCTGCGTCAGGGCGTCCTTGTCGCGGGTCTGCGAGGCCGCCAGCACGAACAGGTTGTCGCACTGCTTGTCCTTGATCAGGGCCTGGTTGAGGTTGGCCTCGTTGTGGATCACATTGATCAGGTCATACACCACGCGACGCTCACACCCCATGATCAGGTCGAGGTTGCGCAGGCCGACGTCAAAGTCGATCACGGCGGTCTTGTGGCCGCGCAAGGCGAGGCCGGATGCAAAGCTGGCGCTGGTGGTGGTCTTGCCCACGCCACCCTTGCCGGAGGTCACGACGACGATCTTGGCCATGTGTTGCGAGTCCTTGGTTCTTGGAAAATTGTCTTGAATGGGGGTGGGCTCAAAGCGCTTCGATGAGCAGCTTTTCGCCCACCAGGCGAATCTGGGCGGCCTTGCCGGCCACTTCGGGCGGCAGGGCCACTTCGGTGGTGCGGTAGATGCCGGCGATGGAGACCAGCTCGGGCTCCAGGCAGGTGCTGAAGATGCGGGCCTCGGTGTTGCCGCGGGCGCCAGCGATGGCCTTGCCCCGCAGCGGGGCATAGACGTGCACGTTGCCGTCGGCGATCACCTCGGCCCCGTTGCTGACCAGGGCCAGCACCACGATGTCGGCGCCACGCGCGTACACCTGCTGGCCCGACCGCAGGGGCTTGTCGATCACCACGGTGCCCGGGCCGGCCACCGGCACTTCGACCTTGACCTCGCGGATCACCTCGCGCACGACTTCCTGCACCTCGATCTGGGGCGCCTCGTGGCGCTGGGGCAGCACCACCTCAGGCACATCGATCAGGCCGGCCGCCACGGCCGCGGCCGTCTGGGCCGGGTTGCCGCCGCGCACGGCCACCGGCAGCACGCGGTGGCGCCGCAGCAGGGCGATCAGGGCCGGGAAGTCAGGGCAGGCCTCGCTGTCGCGCACGGCGCTCAGGTCGATGACCAGCGGATCGTTGGAGAAAAAATCAGGCGTGTCGCTCAGACGGCGTGTCAGGTCGGCCACCAGCGCCGCAGCATCGGTGGTCTTGATCAACAAGGCCACCAAGGGCAAGGTGGCGCTCTTGAAATCAAAATTGGCGCGGGCAGAGCCCGTGGTCACACCGGTCATGGGAGGCTTGTGGTACGCAAAATGGGCCAAGTTTACAGCGCGTCACAAGGCCGACCACCGGCAATTGATCAGGAATGACATCGCCACCTAGGTGACCACTCACACACCAACCTCGTCCTATCATCCAAAAATGAGTGTCACGCGCAAAAACCACCTCGACGGCCTGGCCCTGAGCCTGCTGCTGGCCTGCTGTCTGTTCTGGGGCTTCCAGCAAGTGCTGGTGAAGGCCACGGTGCCCGAGATGGCCCCCGTGTTCCAGGCCTGGCTGCGCTTTGCCCTGGCGGCCGCCCTGCTGTGGGCCTGGTGCCTCTGGCGCGGCGTCGCGCTGTTCCAGCGCGATGGGGCGCTGGGCTGGGGGCTGTTGGCGGGCGCGCTGTTTGCCGGCGAGTTCGTGTGCATCTATGTGGGGCTGCAGTACACCACGGCCTCGCGCCTGACCGTGTTTCTGTACACCTCGCCGTTCTGGGTGGCGCTGATCCTGCCCCGCTTTCTGCCCACCGAGCGCCTGCGCCGGGTGCAGTGGGTGGGCCTGGTGCTGGCCTTTGGCGGCGTCTTGGCGGCCCTGGGGGAGCGGCTGGGGGCCGGGCCGGGCGGCCAGTGGCTGGGCGATCTGCTCGGGCTGACGGCCGGCCTGATGTGGGGCCTGACCACCGTCGTACTGCGCAGCACGCCGCTGGGCCAGGTGGGGCCGGAGAAGCAATTGTTCTACCAGACCGCGCTGTCGGTGGCCCTGCTGCCGCTGGTGTCGTGGGCCCTGGGCGAGCCCTGGGCCTGGCCGCCCAGCAACTTCGCCCTCGGGTCAGTGGCCCTCCAGGCCGCAGTGGGGGCCTTTGCCAGCTACCTGACCTGGATGTGGGTGCTCGGCCACTACCCCGCCACCAAGGTGTCGGCCTTTGTCTTTCTGACCCCGGTGTTCGCACTGGCGGTGGGGGCGAGCTGGCTCGGTGAGCCGGTGACGCCCGGCCTGATCGGTGCCCTGGCCCTGGTGGGCACGGGCATTGTGCTGGTCAACCGGCGCTGAAGCGCCGGCCCGCCGGGGTGCAGGCCGGCTCAGCCCCCGTCAAGCGGGGTGGGCCGCAGCGCGCCGGGCGGCAAAGTCGACGTACCAGTCCAGGCAGGCCGCATTGGCCATGGCGTCCTTGTTGATGACCTTCTCGATGGGCTGGCCCAGCAGCAGCTTCTTGATGGGCAGTTCCTGCTTTTTGCCGGTGAGGGTGCGCGGGATCTCGGTCACCTGGAAGATCTCGTCCGGCACAAAGCGCGGCGACAGCGCCACCTTGACCGCGTCGTTCAGGCGCTGGCGCATCGCCTCATCGAGGCTGAGGCCATCGCGCAGCACCACGAACAAGGGCATGTAGCTGTCGCGGCCCAGGTATTCGAGGTCGACCACCATGGAGTCGAGCACCTCGGGCAGGGCTTCGACGGCGCTGTAGAGCTCACTGGTGCCCATGCGCAGGCCATGGCGGTTGATGGTGGCATCGGAGCGGCCATAGATCACGCAAGCGCCATCGGCACCGATGCGCAGCCAGTCACCGTGGCGCCACACGCCACCGGCCTCGGGCCCCGCATCGCCGCCGCCTGGACGGCGGCCGTGGCCGGCCGGGTACATGTCGAAATAGCTCGACAGGTAGCGCCGGCCGCCCTCGTCGCCCCAGAAGAACAAGGGCATGGACGGGATGGGCTGGCTACAGATCAGCTCGCCCACCTCGCCCTGCACGGGTTGGCCCTGCTCGTTCCAGGCCTCGACCGCACTGCCCAGCATGCGGCACTGCATCTGGCCAGGCACCTGGGGCAGTTCACGGTTGCCGCCGATGAAGGCGCCGGCAAAGTCGGTGCCACCCGAGATGTTGCACCACCAGATGTCGGCCTCGGGCGCATAGGCCTCACGCAGCTCGCGCTCGCCAGTGGCCGCTGCCCGACCCTGACGCAACTGGCGAAACTGCGCCGTGCCCCAGCGCTGCACGTCTTCCGACAAGGGCGAGCCTGTGGTGCCCAGCGCGCGCACGGCGCTGAGGTCGCCCACCGAGGGCAGGCTCACCCCAGCCTTCATGCAGTTGGCAAAGAAGGCCGCGCCCGCGCCGAAGAAGGTGACGCCGGTCTCGGCGGCAAAGCGCCACAAGGTGGCCCAATCCGGCTTGTCGCGGCTGCCACCGGGGTTGCCGTCGTAGGTGACACAGGTGGTGCCGCTGAGCAGGCCGCTGACCTGGGCGTTCCACATCACCCAGCCGGTGGAGCTGTACCAGTGGTAGCGCTCGCCCCAGGAGTTGGCCTCGTAGCTGCAGCCGATGTCGTTGTGCAGGGTTTTCAGGGCCAGAGCCACCACCACGGTGCCACCGTGGCCATGCACGATGGGTTTGGGCAAACCGGTGGTGCCGCTGGAATAGACGATCCACAGCGGGTGGTCGAACGGCAGCCATTCGGGTTCGAAGGCGGCCGTGGTGGCATCGTCGCCCAGCAGGGCCTGCGCCCAGGGCGTGGCCCCAGGCAGGCTGGCCGCGGGGTCGAGGTTGCCGTGCAGCACCAGGTGCTGCACGCTGGGCAGGGCCTGGCGCAACTCGGCCAACACCTGCAGGCGGTCATGGTCGCGCCCGCCGTAGCTGACGCCGTCGCAGGCGATCAGCACCTTGGGTTCGATCTGCTTGAAGCGGTCGAGCACGGCATGGGTGCCCATGTCGGGGGCGCACAGGCTCCAGACGGCCCCCAGGCTGGCGGTGGCCAGAAAGGCGATGGTGGCCTCGGGGATGTTGGGCAGGTAGACCGCCACACGGTCACCGCGCTGCACCCCCTGGGCACGCAGATGCAGGGCCAGGGCCGCCACCTGGCGGCGCAGCTCGGGCCAGCTGAGCTCGCGCTGCTGGCCCTTCTCGTTGCGGCTGATCCAGGCGGCAAAGCCCGCCTGGTGGGCCGGCTGCACATGGCGGAACACCTGCTGCACGTAATTGACCTGGGCCCCCGGAAACCACTGCGCGCCCGGCATGGTGTTGCGCGCCAGCACCGCCGTGTGCGGGGTGGGTGACTGCAGATCGAAATAGTCCCAGATGCTCTGCCAGAAAGCATCCAGGTCCGTCACCGACCAGCGCCACAGGGCGTCATAGCTGTCAAAGGCCAGGCCGCGCTCACGCTGCAGCCACTCGCGGTAAAGGGTCATCTGCGGGCGGAACGGGGCTGGGCCCGGGGGGCTCATGGTCATGGTCTTGCGGTCTCCTTGTGGCCCAAGACTAGCAGCGGCCCTGCCCGCCCGTCAGCCGGGATGTCCCGCGGTCTGGCGGCCTGCGTGTCACGGGTTTGACAGGACGCCACTCATCAAATGGACCGGGCATTCCAGCCCATGAGGCGCCACAAAGCGTTGAGCGCCCCCCACCATGGGCCCACCATGCCCAGCGCCCACGACAGCCATTACAAGCTTTTGTTCTCACACCCCGAGATGGTGCGCGATCTGCTGATCGGCTTCGTCCCGGGCGACTGGTCACAAACCGCGCAATTCGACAGCCTGGAGCGCGTCAACGCCAGCTACGTGAGCGACACCGACCGGCAGCGGCATGACGACATGGTGTGGCGACTGAAGGTGGGGCCGCATTGGGTCTGGGTGTACCTGTTGCTTGAGTTCCAGAGCCAGCCTGACGAATGGATGGCCGTGCGGATGATGGCCTATGTGAGCCTGTTGAGCCAGCATCTGATCAAAGAGGGCCAACTCGACCAGGGCAAGTTGCCTGCCCTGATCCCCATCGTGCTTTACAACGGTGGCCGCCCATGGAGAAGCCCGACCGACGTGGCCCACTGCTTTGCCCCCAGCCTGCCGGGTCTGGCGCCGTTTCGCCCCCAGCTGCGCTACCACCTGATCGACGAAGCCCGGCTGCAGCTGTCGCCCACCCCAGGTGTCCGCAACGTGGCGGCCGCCTTGTTTCAGCTGGAGCGCAGCAACACGCCAACCGACATCGCGCACCTGGCCGCCGCCGTGGGCGAAGCCCTGCAGGCCCGGGAACATCAACCCCTGCGCCGAACCGTCAACCTCTGGCTGCGACGCCTGATCCGACGCAAAATGCCGGACATCGCCGCCGCCGAACTCGATCAGATCGATGATCTTTTGAAAGGCCCCACCATGCTGGAAGAAACCTTGGAGCGTCTCTACACCGAAGCCATTGAAAAAGGCCTGGCCAAAGGACAGTCGATCGGGATGTCCCAAGGTCTGTCCCAGGGTCTATCTCAGGGCTTATCCCAGGGCCTGTCTCAAGGCGCAAGCCAACTTCTGAGCCGGCTGCTGGAGCAGCGTTTTGGACCGCTGCCCGAATGGGCCAGCCAGCGCCTTCAGTCGGCATCGTCACCTCAGTTGGATCACTGGGCCGATCAGCTGTTCACAGCTTCGACCCTGGAGACCCTGCTCGCAAGCCAGCACTCAGCCGGCTGAGGCTTACAAATGCACGGCTTCAAAGGCCGGGTGCAACTCATCAATCCAGTGGTTGAGCTCGTCCTGGTTGACATGGAGGTGGGCCAGGCAGGCCTCGCCGTGCTGGCCCCATTCGCGTGAAGGCGCCAGCAGCTCGTGCTGGCCCACCAGGTATTCGGCCATCAGGCCCATGGCCACCAGGTGGCGCACGGTGTCCGGAAAGCGCTCATCGTCCAGGCAGGCAAAGTCATGGTGCAGCCAGATGGCCTGGGCCACCTCGTCCGACAGGCGCCAGGTGCGTGCCACGATGGCGCCGACCACGGCATGGTCGGTGCGGTGGTTGGCGTTTTCGGTCTGGGTGAAGGTGCGGTCCTTGCGGGCCAGGGCCTCGGTCAGGGTGCCCGAGTAGCCTCGCACGGCCCGCATCATCACCGGAATGCCCACGTGGCAGAACAGGCCGAAGCTGTAACCCAGGCCCGGATCCAGGCTGTAGAGCTGGCGCCCGATGTGCTCGCAAGCGATGGCCCGGCGCTGAGAGCTTTCCCAGAAGTGCTCCAGCAGGGCCGACCGCACGGGCAAGGCGTGCTTGACCAGAAAGCCGGTCAGCAGCTCCACCGAGGGGCGCACCCCCAGCACGGTCAGCGCCATGCCCACGGTGTTGACCGGCTGGGCCAGACCGTGCAGCGGGCTGTTGGCCTGGCGGATCAAGGCCGCGGCCATGGCCACATCGGCGGCGGCCACCTGGGAGATCTCTTCCACATCGGGCTCGCGCTGGGCGACGGCCTGTTGCAGGCGCACCAGCAGTTCCGGGCAAGGGGGAATCAGGATGTCGCGCACGGCCGGGTTGCGGCGGGCGGCTTCGATGTCGGGAATGGGCAGCTTGGAGGTCACAAGGTGGCGGGCCGGCGGCCCGTCGTAGGTTGGCGCAAGAGCCCCGATTGTCGTATCTATTTGTTAACAGAACCAGCACAAAAACCGCTGCTGGATCAAACGCATATCACGTTTGTCAAAGCACGAACACTCCGTACTGCCCCCGCCATTTACCACCCGTCTCCCTGCTAGCATTCGCCGCGTTTCTAACCCAACAGACAGGATTTCAGCATGGGACTATTCGACTGGCGGCTGCGCAGCCCCGAGGTGTTGCAGCAGGGAGGGGTGATCGGCCCGGATGAACGACTGCCCTGGGGGCAGACCGCGCTGATGGGGGTGCAGCACGTGATCGCCATGTTCGGCGCCACCGTGCTGGCACCGATCCTGATGGGCTTCGACCCCAACATCGCCATCCTGATGAGCGGTATCGGAACCCTGGTGTTCTTTCTGATCACCGGCGGCAAGGTGCCCAGCTACCTGGGCTCCAGCTTTGCCTTCATCGGGGTGGTGATCGCCGCCTCGGGCTACGCAGGCAAGGGCCCCAATGCGGGCATGGCGGTGGCGCTGGGCGGCATCGTGGCCTGCGGCGCCATCTACACCGCCATCGGCGTGCTGGTGCAGGCCGTGGGCACGCGCTGGATCGAACGCCTGATGCCCCCGGTGGTCACCGGCGCGGTGGTGGCCGTGATCGGCCTGAACCTGGCCAGCGTGCCGATCAAGAACATGGCGGCCAGCAACTTCGACAGCTGGATGCAGGCCGTGACCTTTGTCTGCGTGGGCCTGGTGGCCGTGCTGACGCGCGGCATGCTGCAACGCCTGCTGATCCTGGTGGGCCTGATCGTGGCCAGCGTGATCTATGCGCTGCTGACCAACGGCCTGGGCCTGGGCAAGCCGCTGGACTTGTCGGGCGTGGCGAATGCCGCCTGGCTGGGCCTGCCCGGCTTCGCCAGCCCGGTGTTCAGCGCCAACGCCATGCTGCTGATCGCCCCGGTGGCCATCATCCTGGTGGCCGAGAACCTGGGCCACATCAAGGCCGTGACCGCCATGACCGGCAAGAACCTGGACGCCTACATGGGCCGAGCCTTCATCGGCGACGGTGTGGCCACCATGCTCTCGGGCAGCGCAGGCGGCACCGGCGTGACCACCTACGCCGAGAACATCGGCGTGATGGCCGCCACCAAGATCTACTCGACGGCCGTGTTCGCCTGCGCCGCCGTGCTGGCGGTGGTGCTCGGCTTCAGCCCCAAGTTCGGGGCCGTGATCCAGGCGATCCCGCTGCCGGTGATGGGCGGGGTGTCCATTGTGGTGTTCGGTCTGATCGCGGTGGCCGGCGCCAAGATCTGGGTGGACAACAAGGTCGACTTCTCCGACAACAAGAACCTGATCGTGGCCGCCGTGACCCTGATCCTGGGCACCGGCGATTTCACCCTGAAGTTCGGCGACTTTGGCCTGGGCGGCATCGGCACCGCCACCTTCGGCGCCATCGGGCTGTACGCCCTGCTCAACCGGCGCTCTGCCTGACGCGCTTTCGCCCCGGCCTGCCCGGCCGGGGCATGAGGGAGCGCCCTGCCCCCTCTGGTGCGCAGATTGCGCTACCCTCGGTCCTCCACACCCCAGGAGGATTCTCATGACCCCGACAGCCCCGCAAGCTCCGACACCACGTTCCCGCATGGCCCGCCTGTGCGGCGGCAGCGCCTTGGTGGCCCTGGCCCTGGCCGGTTGCGCCAGCGCCCCGCCCGGCCCCCGGGCCGTGGCCGATCTGCAGCCCACCCGGGGCAACAGCGTCAGCGGCCGCCTGAGCTTCAGCCAGAGCGGCGATGTGGTGCGCGTGAGCGGCCAGATCAGCGGCCTCAAGCCGAATGCGGAACACGGCTTTCATGTGCACGAAAAAGGCGACTGCAGCAGCGGCGACGGCATGAGCACCGGCGGCCACTTCAACCCCGGCGGCAGCGCCCATGGTCGGCATGACGCCAGCGCCCACCATGCGGGTGACCTGCCCGTGCTCAAGGCCGACGCCCAGGGCGTGGCCCGGGTCGACTTCGAAAGCCGGGGCATCACCCTGGTGGCCGGCCCGCAAAGCATCGTCGGCAAAGGCCTGATCGTGCACCGCGACCCCGACGACTACACCACCCAGCCCACCGGCAATTCCGGCCCGCGCGTGGCCTGTGCCGTGATCCAGGCCGGCTGAGCCCGACCCTAGCCCCGTCCTTGGGGGGCTTCAGCCCACGAAACGGCCCGATGCCCCCAGCACCCCCAGCTCGACATAGTGCGAGCCCACATAGGGCGCATTGCCAAAGTCGACCACAAAGCCCCCCAGATCCAGCCCGCGCACGCCCGCCAGCGCGCTGCGCAGGCGGGCCCGGTTGACGTCCTTGCCGGCGCGGTCCAGGCCTTCGGCCAGCACCCGGGTGTTGATGTAGCCCTCCAGGCTACCGGGCGAGAACTCGGTCTGCCCCAGGGCCCGCATGGCCGCCTGGTAGTCGCGCACCAGTTGGATCTTGGCCCGGTTCGGGTCGGGAAACACCATGGTCAGTGCCACGCCGCTGCCCAGAGGGCCGAGCGCCTTCACGCCATCGCTGCTCAAGGCCACACTGAGGCCGACCACCGGCATGGAGGGCGAAGGCTTGCGCAGGCCCGTCACCAAGGCCTGTGACACGGCGCCCGCTGTGGCCATGAACACCGCGCTGGGCTTGGCCGCCAGCACCTGGGTCACCACCTCGGCCAGGTTCTTGCCCCCGGTGTCCAACGCCACCTGGGCCACGGCCTTCATGCCTTGACCCTCCATGGCCTTGAGGGCATCGCCCAGCACCTCGCGCCCGAAGCCGTTGTCCAGGTAGACGATGGCCAGGCCGTTGAGCCCCATCGAGCCCAGGCGCTGGATCAGGCGCTGGGTTTCATCGGTGTAGCTGGCGCGCACATGGAACAGGTTGCGGCTGCTGCCCTTGCGCAAGGAGCTGGCCCCGGTCAGGGGCGCCACATAAGGCAGCCCGGTTTCCTCGATCACGGGCAGGATGGCGGTGTTGTTGGGCGTGCCCACGCACGACAGCAAGGCCAGCACACCGCCCTCAGCAGCCATCTTGCGCACGTTGTCCAGGGTGCGGTTGGGCAGGTAGGCGTCGTCCACCATCTGCAACTGCAGGCTGCGGCCCTGAACACCACCGCGTGCATTGATCTGGCCCATGGCCGCGTCGATGCCCAGCTTGAGGTCCTGGCCCAGGGCCGCCAGCGGGCCCGACAGCGCCGCCGACGAGCCAATCACCACGCTGCGCCCGGACACCCCCTCCTGCGCCCGGGCCAGGCCGATCAGGGCCGGTGCCGCAGCGGCGGCCAGCAGCCGGGGAGCAAGAGACAGAAATTGACGGCGTTGGGGCATACCAGGGCTCATGGGTTCGGACTAAACCTCCAGTCTGCCATTCACTACCGCTCACGGGCATTGGGGATGCCCCCCAATCTGTGCAAGCCTTGTGACAGGCCCCAGAAAACACCATATGCATGTCACTTTTATGTATTTGGACGTTGTATCAAACGCTTCAATAATTACTTTTCCTTATTTAAAAGCCCCCCAGCCCTTCAAAAAATGAACTTCCAGCAACTGCGCTCCGTTCGAGAAACCGTGCGCTGCGGCTTCAACCTCACCGAGGTGGCCAATGCGTTGCACACCTCGCAGCCCGGCGTGAGCCGGCAGATCCGCGAGTTGGAAGAAGAGTTGGGGATCGAGCTGTTCGTGCGCGCCGGCAAGCGCCTGACCGGCCTGACCGACCCGGGCGAGCATGTGCTGCCCATCATCGAGCGCATCCTGCTCGACAGCGCCAACTTGCGCAAAGCCGGCCAGGAGTTCGTGGCCCAGCAGAACGGCCAGCTGTCGATTGCCGCCACCCACTCACAGGCCCGCTATGCCTTGCCGGCTGCGGTGCAAGAGTTCCGCCAGCAGTTCCCCAACGTCAAGCTCAACCTGCACCAGGGCTCGCCGCGCCAGGTGGCCGAGATGCTGCTGTCGGGCGAGGCCGATGTGGGCATCGCCACCGAGGCCCTGGCCCAGTACGAAGCCCTGGTCGCCCTGCCCTGCTACCGCTGGACGCACTCGGTGCTGGTGCCACCGGGCCACCCATTGCTGGACGCACCCCTGACCCTGGAGCGCTTGGCCGCCTGGCCGCTGATCACCTACGACAACGGATTCACCGGCCGCACCCACATCGACGAGGCCTTCACCCAGCGCAAGCTCAACCCGCACATCGTGCTCAGCGCCATGGACGCCGATGTGATCAAGACCTATGTGGAGCTGGGCATGGGCGCGGGCATCGTGGCCTCGATCGCCTACGAGGCCGAGCGCGACACCGGCCTGCGCGCCATCGACGCCGGCCACCTGTTCGGCATCAACCTGACCCGCCTGGCCGTGCGCCGCGGCAGCTACCTGCGCGGCTACGTGTACGCCTTCATCGAGTCGTTTGCTCCCACGCTGAACCGCGCCATCGTCGAGAAGGCCCTGCTGGACGAATCGGGCGCCAGCGCCGACTACGAGATCTGAGGCACCGGCTCAGACATGCCGGGCACCCCACCCGGCACCCCACCCAGTACGCCATACGCGCGCCCAGCCAAGGCCTGCGCCAGCACCTGGGCCGGGTCGATCAAGGTGGCCCCGGCCACTTCGGGCGCCCCCGGCAAGGCCAGCGGGATCTCGGTGCAGGCCATGAGCACCGGCTGCGCGCCATGGCGCTCCAGCAGGGCTGCGGCCACCTCGGCAAAACAGGCCTGTGCCAGCACCCGGTCGCCTTGCTTGACGCCTTGGTAGATGCCCTGCATCAGGCGCTCGCGCTGCGCCGCATCGGGCAGGATCAGCGCCATGCCCGCCTGCCCCAGGGCGTGCTCATACAGGCCGCTGCGGTAGGTGCCTTCGGTGGCCAGCAGGATGGCCTGGCGGGCGCCACGGGCCTGCAGGGCCTGCGCCACCTCCTGGGCCACATGCAGCAGCTCCAGCTGCGGAAAGCGCTCTTGCAGCCGCCCATGCCAGGCGTGCGCCGTGTTGCAGGCCATGGCCACGCTGCGCGCGCCCAGGGCGGCCAGCCGCCCCAGCGCCTGCAGCATGGGTTCCAGCGGCTGGTGCGCACCGCTGTCACGGTTCAGCAAGGCCCCGGTGCGGTCCGGCACCGGCACCTGGGCCAGCCAGTGCTCCGGGAAGGCCTGGTCCTGCACGCCCCGGCCCAGGGCCTGCAGCTGGCGCGAGCAGGCCTCGACAAACAGGCGCACAAAATCGGCCCCTGCCGCCGGCCCCATGCCGCCCAGGATGCCGACCACCTGCGGCGCTGACAACGATGGGGGCAGCGATGCAGGGCCCATGGTCAGACGGCAGGCTTGTCGCTCAGGGCCTTCAGGTTGTCCTTGAGCTGCGGGCTCATGGGCAGGCCCAGGGGCACACCGCGCGGCGGGATGGGCTGCATGAACCACTTGGTGTAGAGCTTCTCGAACTCGCCGCTCTTCATCAAGCCGCCGATCACGCCGTCAACCAGGTGCTTGAAGCCCGCATCGTCCTTGCGCAGCATGCAGGCATAGGGCTCGACTTGCAGCGACTCGCCCACCACCTCGAACTCATCGGGGTTCTTGGCGTTGGCCTTGAGGCCGAACAGCAGGATGTCGTCCATGCCGAAAGCCAGGGCCCGGCCCGACTCCACCAGCAGGAAAGAGTCGGCGTGGTCCTTGCCGAACAGCATGTTGAAGTTCAGGTTCTTCTCGGTGCTGTACTTGCGCAGCACCTGCAGGTTGGTGGTGCCGGTGGTGGTGGCCACGTTCTTGCCCGCCAGATCGGCGTAGTCCTTGATGCCCGAGCCCTTTTTCACCAGCAGCCGGGTGCCGGTGTAGAAGTGGTTGATGGCAAAGGCCACGTCCTTGCCGCGCGCCGTGTTGTTGGTGGTCGAGCCGCACTCCAGATCGACCGTGCCGTTCATGATCAGCGGGATGCGGTTCTGCGAGGTCACCGGCTGCCACTCGATCTGCAGATCGGGCTTCTTGAGTTGCTTGCGCACCGCATCGGCCACGGCATTGGACATGTCCACCGCAAAGCCGATGGGCTTGGAGGGGCCGTCCAGGTAGCTGAAGGGCACCGACGATTCCCGGTAGGCCAGGGTGATCTTGCCGGAGGCCGCGATCTTCTCCAGGGTGTCGGCCTGCACCAGGGCAGAGCCGGTGGCCAGGGTGGCCGCCGTGAGCAGCAGGGGGATCATTTTCATGCGCAGACCTCTCGAGGGTGTGATGGATGGATGAAGGGGGGTGAACGGTGAAAGCCCAGTGTAGGAAGGCCAGCGCCCCGCGCGGTAATTCCTTTTCACGGCATGGGCATTACAAAAGGTAATGGGTCTGCTGGCGCAGCGATACATCCCAAAAGCAAGAAGCCGGCCTGAAGGCCCCTTGAACGATGCCGCCCATAACCGCGCTGCATGGCCAAGGCCTCGATTGGCATGAGCGCCGTCGCGCTGCGCGCCCTACATTGGTGGCAGTTTCAAAGCCAAGCAATAAAAAGGATCGCTCATGCACATCTGTGTGCTCGGCGCCGGCATCACCGGGCTGGCCGCCGCCTATTCACTGCAGCAAGAAGGCCACCAGGTGACCCTGCTCGACGCGGCCGAGGCCGTCGGCCAGGGCGCCAGTGGCGGCAACGGGGCCCAGCTCAGCTACTCGTACGTGCAACCCCTGGCAGATCCCTCGATCTGGGGCCAGTTGCCCAAGCTGCTGCTGGCCGCCGATTCGCCGCTGAAGTTCCGCCTGCAGGCCGATCTGCACCAATGGGCCTGGGGGCTGAGCTTCATGGCGGCCTGCAACCGGGCGCGCTCGGAGCGCAGCACCGCCACCCTGCTGAACCTGGCCGCGCGCAGCCGCGAAGGGTTTGAGCAGATGCTGAGCGACCTGCGGCCCGACTGCGACCACAGCACACCGGGCAAGCTGGTGCTCTACCCCACCGCGGCCGGCCTGCACAGTGCCGCGCAGCAGATCGAACTGCAGGCCCGCCTGGGGGGCGCCCCCCAGCGCCTGGTGTCGCCCGCCGAATGCGTGGCCCTGGAGCCCGCGCTGGCCAGCTACCAGCCCGCCATGGCCGGTGCGGTCTACACCCCCAGCGAGAGCGCGGCCGACTGCCTCAAGGTGTGCCAGGCGCTGGACCAGGCCCTGGCGCAGCGCGGTGCGCAACGCCTCTATGGCCGAGCGGTGACCCGGCTGGAAGTGGCCGGTGGCCGTGTGCAGGCCGCCCACACGGCCCAGGGGCCGGTGCAGGCCGACCACTTTGTGCTGGCCCTGGGCGCCGACAGTGTGGCGCTCAGCCGCCCCTTGGGCTTGCAGTTGCCGGTCTACCCGCTCAAGGGCTACAGCATCACCCTGCCCGTGGGCCCCGAGCCGGGCCAGGCCCCCCGGGTCAGCGTGACCGACAGCGCCCGCAAGGTGGTGTTTGCCCGCCTGGGCGAGCGCCTGCGGGTGGCCGGCATGGTGGAGCTGGTGGGCTACGGGCGTGACATCCCGCCCGACCGCATCAGCAGCCTGTGCCAATCCACGGCCCAGGTGTTCCCCGGCGTCAAAGACTTCAGCGAGGTGCAGGCTTGGTGTGGCCTGCGGCCGGCCACACCGACCGGCTTGCCGATCGTCGGGCGCCTGCCCCAGGGCCCCGACAACCTGTGGATGAACACCGGCCATGGCGCCCTGGGCTTCACGCTGGCTTTTGGCACCGCACGCCAGCTCAGCGAGGCCTTGCGCGCCTGATCCAACGCCGCGCCAGCGGTGCCAGAATGCGCGCTTGAACACGCTGCATGAGGTGCCCATGGCCCAGTCATCCACTCTCCGGTCCGGTCCGCGCGCTTTGCTGGCGCTGGCGGCCGTGACCGCGCTGCTGGGCGCCTGCGCCCAGGCCCCCGCACTGCCTGAACTGGGTGACACCCGCTGGCAGGGCGACGGCAACCCACCCACCCAGCTTCGGCTGGATGCCCATGGGCAGGCCAGCGGCTTTGGCGGCTGCAACCGGTTCAGCGGACGCTGGCGCATCGACGGTGGCCAGCTGCGCCTGGGCCCGCTGGCGGCCACCCGCATGATGTGCCTGACCCCGGGCGGGGAGCAGGAGGGGCCCTTCCTGGCCAGCCTGGAGGCCACGCGCTCGGCCCGCCTCGAAGGCGGTCGCCTGCTGCTGCTGGATGCCCAGGGCCAGGTGCTGCAGAGCCTGCAGCCGGCCCGCTGAGGCGCCTGCAAGATCAGGCCTTACAAGGCCTGTCGGATCGCCTGCTGCATCTCCTCGGTGATGGCACGCACCAGCACCGAGCCGGGTTTGTCGGCCAGGCGCAGCGCCTGCACCGGCACGTGGATGGCGGGCTCCAGCGCCAGCACATCGACCTTGCTGCGGTCGGCCGACACGGCGGTGCAGGCATCCACCAGGGCCACGCCCAGGCCGTGGTGGGCCATGGCCAGCGCCGCGTGGTAGGTCTGCACGGTGACATACGAATTCAGGCCCACGCCGGCCTCGCGGCAGGCCTGGCTCAGGCGCGTGCCCACCGGGTCGCGTGCATCGAGGTTGATCACCGGCACCTCCACCAGATCGGCCAGGCTCAACTGGCCCTGGCGCAGCTTGCGCGCCGGCAGCAGGCCCTTGGGCACCACGCACACCATGGCGCATTCGGCCAGGGGCTCGTGGGTCAGCGAGGGGTGGCTGAGCGTGCTGAAGACAAAGCCCACATCGGCCTCCTGCAGCATCAGGCTGGAGGCGATCTGGGGCGAGTGCAGGGCCTCGACACTGACCACGATGTCGGGGTGCTTCTTCTTGAAGCGGGCCAGCGCCCGCGGCAGGATGTCGTAGCTCAGCGCCAGCACCGAGACAATGCGCAGTTCGCCCGCCACCTGGCCACCGCGCAGGCTGGTGGCCAGACGCTGCACCTCGTCGAGTTGGGCAAACAGGCGCTCGATGTGCGGGAACAGCGTCAGCGCCTCGGTGGTCGGGGTGAGCCGGCCCTTGGCGCGCTGGAACAGCGCAAAGCCCAGCTGGATCTCG
>Ga0208269_100036_pt1 | contig 125390 bp, 112 predicted proteins | sample LakWasMe88_LOW11_2_FD_183912 | JGI IMG/M metagenome (GOLD analysis project Ga0208269, IMG submission 183912) | Freshwater sediment methanotrophic microbial communities from Lake Washington under simulated oxygen tension - Sediment Metagenome... | ecosystem: Environmental > Aquatic > Freshwater...
TAGGGCTCTGAATTTCAGCCTGTCATTCATTCACATTCAATTCAACCCCGATCCAAGCCGGATCCCCCACCCAGGAGACCCCATGTCCAGCAGCCAAGACAACGACAGCCAACAACGATTCGCCCTCGGTTTTCTCGCCGTCCTGATCCTGCTGGTGGTGGGTTCGGTGGTGGGTACCGTGGTCGCCAAGTTCGGCGTCCGCCACCCGGCCCCCGCCGCCGCTGAAGCCCCTGCTGCCGTGGCCGATGCCGTGGTGGAAGTGGCCTCGATCAAGGTCGAGAACGGCGTGGTCAAGTTCTTCTTTGCCACCAACAGCGCCGACGTGGCCGAAGGTGCGCAACAGGCCCTGGCCGAAGTGGCCCAGGGCCTGGCCGCCGGCCGCAAGGCCGCCATCTCGGGCTTCCATGACGCCACCGGCTCGGTCGAGCAGAACGCCGAACTGGCCAAGCAACGCGCCATCGCCGTGCGCGAAGTGTTGAAGGCCCTGGGCGCCAGTGAAGAAGCGATCGAGCTGCGCAAGCCCGAAGTCAGCACCGGCACCGGCACCGAAGCGGAAGCCCGCCGCGTGGAAGTGATTCTGCTGCCGGCGAACTGATCAGCCGTTCCACCACGCCGCGTCGCGGCACGCCCCCTACTGCCCGGCATCGACCGGGCTTTTTCATGCCTTCGCCGTCCCTGGGGAACGGTCAGATTCCACCAGCGTCTCCACCTGCTTGAACAACACCGGCAGATCGCTCTGAATCGACTTCCAGACAATCTCCAAGTCGACCTTGTCATAGCCGTGAGAAACGCGGTTGCGCATCGTGTACATCACCTGCCAGGGAACATCGGCATGGTGCACAGCAAATGCGGGGTCCACACGTTGGATATGTTTGGATGCCTCGCCAAGAATCTCAATGTTGCGCAGCACGGCGTCCTGAACGAGCTCACTGCCCAAAAACGCCTGCTCATCCATGCCTGCCGTATACCGTGCGATACGTTCGAGGGCCTGGAGAATGTGCTCCAGATAGTCAGGTACACGCAGGGCTTTGTTCATACCGGAACGGCCTCGGCGAGCACGGCACCGCGGAATTTCTCAGGAAGCGCCTTCGGGGTCAGCACATCGACCGACACGCCCAACAACTGCTGCAACTCGACCTGTATCGCCGCCACATCCATCAAGGTTGTCTCCGGCGTCGGGTCAATCAGGAGGTCCAGATCGCTGCCATCGGTGTCCAGCCCGTGCAGCACCGAACCAAACACGCGCGCGTTGCTGGCGCGATGCAAGGCCACCACGCGCCGGATTTCGGAACGGTTCAAGGCCAGAGCGACGGAGGGCTTCATACACGCTCCCACAAGGGAATTCGGTTGGACGCCAGAAGCCGGGGCTTCGCACCGACTCAGCGACCCCATTGTGCCAAATGTGCCCAATGACGGGCCCCGCTGCGCCCCCCTGTGCTCACCCCATGTGCCCGTACGCCAGCCCCGAGGCCACACCACCGAACAGATCGCCCTCGACCAGGGGCACGCCCGGGAAGGCCTGGGCCAGGGCCTGCTGGAAGGGACGCAGGGCCGAGGAACCGCCGGTGAGGTACACGGCACCCAGCTGCTGCGGCTGCAGACCGGCCGCGCTCACGCACTGCAGCGCGCAGGCCACCACCTGTTGCAGCAAGGAGTCCAGGTGGCGGGCCAGGTCGTCGGGGCTCAGGCTGGCCTGCAGGCCGGCCTCGATCAGCGACAGGTCGATCGACTGCGGCCCCTGGCCGGAGGAGCAGCCGATCTTGGCCTGCTCGACGCTGTTGGCCAGGCGGTGGCCGTGGCGCTCGCGCAGCACGGTCATCAGGCGCTCGTGCAGGCGCAGCTCGCTGTAGTCGACCTTGAGCTCGGCCGCCTCGCGCACCGCCTTGGGCGTCTGCTGCCAGTGGATCAGGTGCCAGGTGGCCAGATCGAAGAACACGCGGCTGGGCACCTCGCGCCCCTTGGGGCCCAGGTGGCGGTAGCCCAGCAAGGGCATGACCTGCTCCAGGTTCAGGCGCTGGTCGTAGTCGGTACCCCCGATGTGCACCCCGGAGGTGGCCAGGATGTCGGCCGTGCGGTCGGCCTGGGCGATGCGCTGCGGGCCCAGGCGCACCACGGTGAAGTCGGAGGTGCCGCCCCCGATGTCGACCACCAGCACCAGGGTCTCGGCACTCAGGCGGCGCTCGTAGTCGAGCGCGGCGGCGATCGGTTCGAGCTGAAAGCCCACCTCGCTGAAGCCGCAGCCGGCGGCGGCCTGCAGCAGCATGTCCTGGGCCAGCTGGTCGCGCTCGGCATCGTCGTCCACAAAGTGCACCGGACGGCCCAGCACCAGGTGGCGCGGCAGGCCCCCCAATTGCGCCTCGGCGCGGCGCACCAGCTCGCCGAGGAACATCGAGATGATCTCCTGGAAGCTGATCTGCTGGTCGTTCACGGCCGTCTTCTCGAGCAGCAGCGGGCTGCCCAGCAGGCTCTTGAGCGAGCGCATCAGCCGGCCTTCGGTTTCGCTCAGGTAGCAGGCCAGGGCGTCGCGCCCGTAATGCACGGTCTTGTCTTCGGCGTTGAAGAACAGGGTGGTGGGCAGGGTGGTGGCCTGCCCCTCCAACACCATGAGGCGGGCGTCCTGCCCCGGCTGGGCCCAGGAGGCGGCCGAGTTGGAGGTTCCGAAGTCGATGCCCAGCGTGCCGGGAAGTGTGCTTGCCATGAAATACCTGAACGCCCCGGCCGCCCCACAGGCCCGCCGAGAACAAAAAAATCGAAGGCCGGGATTGTGTCACAGCCCTGGCGGGGCCAGGGCGCGCTACGCTCGGGACACCATGCCGAACGCTGCCCCCCTCCCCCCGATGCCCCCGGCCCGACAAGCCTGGGCTGTTTGTGCCGGCCACTTCCAGCCGCTGCACCGCCATGAGCTGGCCCTGATCCAGACCGCACTGCGCCACGCCCAGCGCGTGGTGGTGGTGCTGGCCGGGGCCTGGCTGGCGCGCAGCCCGGCCCACCCCTTGAGCTGGGGCGAGCGCGCCGACCTGATCCGCGCCTCGCTGCCGCCGCGCGAGGCCGATCGCCTGCGCTTTCTGCCCCTGCGCGAGCTGGGCGACGCCGATCGCAACGCCCAGGCGCTGCGCGACGGCGTGGCCCGCCTCAGCGGTGAAGCGCCCGACACGGTGCTGCGGGTGCTGCCCGCGGGCGAACCCGAGGCCGCCTGGTGGCAGGCCATGGCGGCCGCTCCGGTGCTGCAAGCCGGCACCGGCGAGCCCGGCCCCTGGCCCGATGGGGCGGCGCTGCGTGACCTGTGGTTCAACGCCGACAGCCCCTCGCGGGGGCTGGCCCGGCTCGCGTCGCAGCTGACGCCGGACACCTTGAAGGCGCTGGGCGATCAGGTCGACACCGCGCGCTACGAGGCCTTGCGCGCCGAATGGCGCACGCTGCGCCAGCAGCGCGAGGCCTGGGCCGTGGCGCCCTACCCGCCGGTGTTCGTGACGGTGGATGCGGTGGTGCGCTGTGCCGGCCACGTGCTGCTGATCCGGCGCGACCGCCACCCGGGCGCCGGCCTGCTGGCCTTGCCCGGCGGCTTTCTGGAGCAGCAGGACACCCTGCTCGAATCAGCCCTGCGCGAGGTGCAGGAGGAAACCCGGCTGGCACTGCCCCTGGCCGACTGGCGTGCCGCCCTGCAGGGCGTGGCCGTGTTCGATGCCCCGGGCCGCAGCCAGCGCGGGCGCACCATCACCCATGCGCACTTCTTCGACCTGGGCACCCGCGCCCTGCCCGCCGTGAGCGGGGACGACGATGCCCGCGAGGCCCTGTGGGTGGCGCAGCAGGATCTGGCGGGCCTGGAAGAGCAGTTCTTTGACGACCACTTTGGGGTGCTGGACCACTTTCTGCACTTATTGCCGGCCTGAGGCCACCGGGGGCTCAGGCGTCGCGGCAGGCGTCACGGCGGGCGCCGCCAGCGCCCAGAACGTGGCCAGCTCGGCATCCAGCCGGGCCACCACGGCGGCATCCAGCGCCCCGCGCTCCGAATGTTCATGCACGATGGCCATCACCTCGGCGGGTGACAAGCCGGCCCGGTAGGGCCGGGTCTGCACCAGGGCCTGGAACACATCGGCCACGGCCACGATGCGCGCCTCGATCGACAGCTCGCCGGCCAGGTGGTACGGGTAGCCCGAGCCATCGACGCGCTCATGGTGCTGGGCGGCCCACAGGGCGACGTCTTCCAGGCCATGGATGGTGCGCAGGATGCTGTAGGTGTCAAAGCTGTGCCGCTTCATGACGGCGTACTCCTCAGGCGTGAGGCGGCCCGGCTTGTCGAGCAGCTCATCGGGCACGCGCAGCTTGCCCAGGTCGTGCAGCAGGCCGGCCAGCTCGAGCATCTCGCAGCGGCGCTCTGACAGGCCCAGGCGCTCACCCAGGGCGCGCGAGAGCCGGGCCACGCCCTCAGAGTGCTCGCGGGTGAAAGGGCTCTTGGCGTCGACGATGACCGAAAAGATGCGCACCAGGCTGCGCAGCTCGGCAAACGGCACGGCGCGCACCTGATCGTGCGCGATCCACTCGTGGGCATAGCTGCGCACCTGCTCGCTCTCCAGGCTGAACCAGAAGGCCTCGCTCGCCGAAGCCTGCAAAAAGGCATCCACCAGCTCGGGGCAGAACCAGTCGCCCCGCCGGGCCGCGATGGCCTGGCGCGTGTCTTCGCGGCCGTACAGGATGTTGGACTGGTCCTTGAGCGCGGCCAGGGTCAGGATGTCGGTGCGGTCCACCAGGTAGATGCAGTTGGCCGCCAGCTTGACCTCGTCACTGAGCGGCAGCGCCTGCAGCGCGCTCCAGTGCGTGTGGTGGTGCAGCACGATGTCGGCCAGCGAGGCCAGTGAGGGGCAACTGCGCAGCAGCTCGGCCCCGATGCGGCAGTGCTCGGCCTCGCCCTCCCACTCGAACTGGGTCAGGCGGCGGTGGATGTAGGTGCGTGACACCCCGCTGTCGTGCAGCATGCCGGCCTGGAACAGCCGGTCCAGGCGCTCGGGCGCCCAGCCCAGCACCTTGGCGCACTCCACCGCCATGTAGGCCACCCGCTTGCCATGGTGGATGTGGGTCACCCCCACCAGATCGAGGGCATCGGACAGCGAATAGATGACGTCGCGCAGATTGACCTGGAAGGTGGACATGGAAGATGGGCAAAAAATGACGCCCCATCGTCGGCTGGGGGCCCCCGCGCTGTCAAGCCGTTTGGGCAAACGTTGGTCAGCCAGCCGAGCAAAAGCCGCCCGGCCACCCTGATAAAGCGCTACCTTCTGGCCATGAAGACCCCTGACAGCCCCTTCCAATCCGGCACCCCAGTTCTGCGGGAAGAACCGGCGACCGCTCTGCACTCGGACGTACGCGTGGGGTCAGCGCCCCCCGACAAGCCCCAGGCTGAACAGATCGCCAACGAGAACTCAGAGACAGACTTCCGGGCACGAGGCCATGCCTCCTTGGCCGCAGCACGAACGGGGGAGCCTTTGATCACCGCAGACCAGGTGATCCAGGAGATGCGTGACCGCCTGGCACGCGCCCAGCAGACCTTGCGGTGAGCTTCGCAGTCTTCCTGACAGAGGCCGCGCGGCAGGACATTCAACGCATCAACGCAGCACACTCGACATCGCCGCCAGCGCATTCAGGCTGCGCACCGCATGCTGCACGCTGGCGCAGGGCAGGCTGAGGGTGTCGCCGTCTTCGCGCTGCACGGCGGGCCAGAGGCTGAACACATCGGCCAGGGCCGGGGTCTGGCATTGCACGCGCAAGGTCAGCGGCGTGGGCAAGGTCCAGGCGGGCGGGGTGCCCTCACCTTGTAGACGCAGCACGGCCTGGTGGCTGGCCTGCTCGATCTGGGCGCAGGCGGCCTGGGGCGACAGCGAGCGACCGCTGCGCGCGCCATCCGACCACTTGAGCACACTCATGTCGGTGTGCGGCAGCAAGGCGGCCACCTCGTCGGCCAGCACGTCGCAACCACTGACCAGCAGCACCGGCACGCCCAGCTCGCCGGCCAGGGCCGCGTACAGGCCCACCTCGCCCAGCTCCAGGCCGCCCAGCCAGACGCGGGCAAAGGCGAAGCTGTTGCTGGTGTGGGCCAGCACACCGCGGGTCTTGGCGCGGGCGTGCCAACCGATCATGAGCACGCCGTCCACGTCCTGTTCCACCCCCGCCATCATGCCCAGGGTGCGCGGCTTGCCCTGGATCAGCTGGGCCCGCGGGTCCAGCAGGTCGGCCAGCAGATTGCCGAAGTGACCGTGCGAATCGTTCACCAGCACCTCGCCGGCGCCGCCGGCCAGGGCGCCGCGCACGGCGGCATTGGCCTCTTCGGTCATCCAGCGGCGGGCGCGTTCGTACTCGCCATTGCCGGCCTGGGTCTGCTCGGGGCGCCAGACGCCGGCCACGCCTTCGATGTCCATGGAAATCAGGATCTTGGGTGCAGGCATGGCTTCAGTCTTTCGGGTGGAGCAGCGCCCAGGGCGCTTGGGTCAGCAATTCAGGCGCCACGGCAGTGAGGGCGTGGCGGTGGTGGCCGTCGCGCCCGGTCAGGGGCACGGCCGCCCACAGCGCGTGCACGATGGCCTGCTCGGTGGCCTCGGCGGCGGCCTGGAAGAACAGGTCCAGCGCGCTTTCATGCAGCAGGGTGACGCTGGGCATGGGCTGGTCGGCGCGCTGCGGCAGGGGGTAGGCGGTGGAGAAGGCCAGGGCCACATCGCCGCTGCCGTGGCCGTAGTCCGAGCCGGTGCGCGCCAGGCCGGCGGCCGAGCGCCGGGCCACGCGCTGCAGTTGGCGGGCATCGAGCGGGGCATCGGTGGCCAACACGATGATGATGGAGCCACGCTCGGGCCCCGGCGCCTCGGCGCTGGCGATGCGCTGCTGCAGCACCGGGCCGATGCGGCAGCCGGCCAGGGTCAGGGCCTCGGGCCGGCCCTGATTGGCCAGCACCAGGGCGCCCAGGGTATGGCGGCGCCCTTGCCAGTCGAACTGGCGCGAGGCCGTGCCGATGCCGCCCTTGAGCCCGTGACAGGACATGCCCCGCCCGGCGCCCACCGCGCCCTGGGCAAAGCAGGCGCCAGCGCCCGCCTCACGCGCGGTCTGCAACGCCTGCAGCACATGCGACTCCTGCAGCGCCAGGGCCTGGGCATCGTTGAGCCAACCGTCATTGCACTCGAAGACCAGGGGGTTCAGGGTGGGCAGGCTGCGCGCCAGCTCGGGCTGGTGGGCGATGGCATCGCGGATCAGTGCGGTGCTGGCCGTGCCCACGGCGAAGGTGCTGACCAGGGCCAGGGCCGACTCGATCTGCCCCAGCTCCTGCACCTGCATCAGGCCGGCGCTCTTGCCAAAGCCATTGATCACGGCCAGGCCCGCTGGCAGCTTGTTGAGGAACAGATCGCCCGTGGCGGGCAGCAGCACGGTGACGCCGGTCTGCACCGCCCCTTCGGACAGGGTGACGTGGCCCAGCGACACGCCGGCCACATCGGTGATGGCGTCCAGCGGGCCGCTGGCCAGGGTGCCCAGCTGGGGCGCACCGAGGTGGCTGCGTTGCATGGCTCAGTTCCGGTCGAGCTTGGGGTCGAGCGCGTCGCGCAGGCCGTCGCCCAGCAGGTTGAAGGCCAGCACGGTGACGAAGATCGCCAGGCTGGGGAACAGCGCGATGTGCGGAGCATTGAGCATGTCGGCCCGCGCCTCGTTGAGCATGGCGCCCCACTCGGGGGTGGGCGGCTGCGCCCCCAGGCCCAGGAAGGACAGGCTGGCCGCGGTGATGATGGAGGTGCCGATGCGCATGGTGAGGTACACCACCACCGAGGACACCGTGCCGGGCAGCAGGTGGCGCAGCATGATGACGGCATCGGTGGCGCCGATGGAGCGCACCGCCTCGATGTAGGTCTGGTGCTTGAGCGCCAGCACATTGCCACGCACCAGGCGGGCGAAGGCCGGCACGCTGAACACGGCCACCGCCACGATCACGTTGACCATGCCATTGCCCAGGATGGCCACGATGCCGATGGCCAGCAGGATGCCGGGGAAGGCGAACAGCACGTCGGACATGCGCATCACGATGCGGTCCCACCAGCCTTCGTAGTAGCCGGCCAGCAGGCCCAGGCCGGTGCCGATCACTGCGCCCACCGCCACCGAGATGAAGCCGGCGGCCAGCGAGATGCGCGTGCCCAGCAGGATGCGGCTGAAGATGTCGCGCCCCAGGGCGTCCACGCCGAACCAGTGCGCCGCGCTGGGCGGCGTGTTGAGCGCGTCGTAATCAAAGTAGTTTTCGGCGTCGTAAGGCGCGAGCCAGGGCGCCAGCACGGCCACAGCCACCAGCAGCAGCACAAAGCCGCCGGCCCACAGGGCCACACGCTGGCGCTTGAACTGGCGCCAGAACTCGGCCGCCGGGGTGCGGACCTGCTGGGCGGCCACGGGGCTGGCGGGGGTGGTTTGTTCAGTCATTTACTTGAATCGGATGGTCGGGTTGATCAGGGCGTACAGCAGATCGACCACCAGGTTGATCAGGATGAACTCGAGCGAAAACAGCAGCACCAGGGCCTGGATCACGGGGTAGTCGCGCATGTCCACCGCGTCGACCAGCAGGCGGCCCATGCCGGGCCAGTTGAAGACCACCTCGACCACGATGGAGCCGCCCAGCAAAAAGCCGAACTGCAGCCCCATCATGGTGACCACCGGGATCAGCGCATTGCGCAGCCCGTGCTTGACCACCACCACCGTCTCGGACAGGCCCTTGGCGCGGGCCGTGCGCACGTAGTCTTCTTTCAGGATGTCGATGAAGGAGCTGCGCGTGAAGCGCGCCATCACCGCCGCCACGCCCGCCCCCAGGGTGAGCGAAGGCAGGATGTAGTGGCGCCAGCTGTCGGCCCCCACCGTGGGCAGCCAGCCCAGTTGCACCGAGAACAGCTGCATCAGCAGCATGCCCAGCGCAAACGACGGAAACGAGATGCCCGACACCGCCAGCGTCATGCCCAGTCGGTCGGGCCAGCGGTTGCGCCACACGGCCGACACCATGCCCAGCACCCCGCCCAGCAGCACCGACCACACCATGGCCGCCACCGTGAGCCACAGCGTGGGCGCAAAGCGCTCGGCGATCTCGGTGGACACCGGCCGCTTGCTGCGGATCGAGGTGCCGAAATCGCCCTGCAGCGCATGGCTGAAAAAACGCAGAAACTGCTGGTGCAGGGGCAAGTCCAGCCCCAGGTCCTGCCGCACCAGCTCCACCGTCTCAGGCCCCGCCTCCGGCCCCGCGGCCAGCCGCGCCGGATCGCCCGGCAACAGGTGCACAAACGAAAACACCAGCACCGCCACGATCAGCAGCGTCGGCAACAGCCCCAGCAGGCGCCTGAAAAGGTAATGGATCATGAATCTCAAGCTCAATCAAAAACAGTCCCGGTCGCACAAGGCCCATTCCGGCAACCTGGGATCTGGCACCCGGACCTCACACAGAGGCCGCCCCGGGCGCAGCACATGTGCCACGACAACCTCACCGTTCCGAAGGCTGCGGAGCAAGCCAGGCCAGCGGACACCGTGGAGCGGGCTTTGCCCGGCCACGGGTGTCGTCCCCCCTGACCAGGGGGGAAGGCGCCGAAGGCGACTCAGGGGGGTCACTTCAATTCAATTTCGTCGAAGTTGAAGTTCCAGTCAGGCATCACATAGAAACCCGCCAGGTTGCGCGCCCGCACCGACAGCGAGCGCTCGGTCACCAGGAAGGCCCAGGGCGCGTCTTTCCAGATCTGCTGCTGGGCTTCGGTGTAGAGGCGGGTCTTCTCGGCGCGGTCCGTGGTGGTCAGGGCCCGGGCGATGTTGTTGTCCACCACCTCGTTCTTGTAGTACGCGGTGTTGAACAGGCGCGGCGGGAAGGACTCGGAGGCCAGCAGCGGGCGCAGCGCCCAGTCGGCTTCGCCGGTGGACGACGACCAGCCCACGTAGTACATGCGCACCGGGGCGGTGGCCGGGTCTTGCGCGCTTTCCACGCGCTCGACGCGCTGGCCGGCCTCCAGGGCCTGCACCTGCACCTTGATGCCCACCTGGGCCAGCTGCTGCTGCACGAACTGGATCACCTTTTGCGCCGTGGTGTGGTTGTAGGCGCTCCACAGCGTGCTCTCGAAGCCATTGGGGTAGCCCGCCTCTTTCAGCAGCTCACGCGCCTTTTTCGGGTCGTAGGGCCAGGGGCCCAGCTTGACCGAGTAGTCCACGCCCTTGGGAGCCACCGAGTCCATCGGGTCGGCAAAGCCCGAGAAGGCCACCTTGGCCAGGGCTTCCTTGTTGATGGCGTAGTTGATGGCCTGGCGCACCTTCGGGTTGTCGAAGGGCTTTTGCTGCATGTTGAACGAGATGTAGCGCTGCACGATCGAGGGGCCCTGGGTCACTTCCAGGCTGGGCTTCTTGCTCAGGTTCTCAACCGCTTCGGGCGGCAGCGTGAAGGCGAAGTGGGCCTCGTTGGTCTGCATCATGGCGGCACGGGTGTTGTTGTCCACCACCGGGCGCCAGGTGATGGTGTCCACCTTGGGGTAGCCCTTCTTCCAGTAGCCGTCGAACTTGGCCACCTTCATGTAGTCGGTGGCCTTCCACTCGACGAACTTGAAGGGGCCCGTGCCCACCGGGTTCTGCGCGATGCCCTTGTTGCCGTACTTGGCCAGGGCCGCGGGCGAGATGATCACGCCCGAGGGGTGGGCCAGGGTGTTGATGAAGGGCGAGAAGGGCTCCTTCAGCGTGAAGCGCACCGTGGACGGGTCGACCACCTCGGTCTTGATGATGTTCTTGTACAGGTTGTAGCGCTTGAGCTTGTTGTCGGGGTTGGTGACGCGGTCGAAGGTGACCTTCACGGCCTCGGCATTGAAGTCGGTGCCGTCATGGAACTTGATGCCCTTCTTGAGCTTGATGGTGTAGACCAGGCCGTCCTTGCTGACGCTGTTGCTCTCGGCCAGCACCGGCACCATCTTCATGTCCTTGTCGAAGCTGTACAGCCCCTGGTAGAAGGACTTGGCCACCGCCTGCGACACGGTGTCGTTGGCGTCATACGGGTCGGTGGTGGTGAAGCTCGAATAGAGCGCCACCACCACGTCCTTGGAGGCGTGGGCGGACGAGACCGACAGGCCGGCCAGCACCAGGGCGGCGGCAAGGTGATTCAGTTTCAGTTTCATGGCGAAGACACTCCTTGATGAAGAAGAAGGGGAAGGAAATCAATAGGCTCCACCCACCCGGTGGCGGGCCACGAAATGCCCTGGGGCCACTTCGTGCAACGGGGCCACCTCGGGCGGATTGTCCAGCGCCCGGATGGGGCTGGGAATGTCGTCCGACAACAATTCGCGCACGGGGCGGCGGCTGGGGTCGGCAATCGGCACCGCGCTCATCAGGCGGCGCGTGTAGGCGTGCTGCGGGTTCTCGAACACGGCGCGGCGCGGCCCGATCTCCACGATCTGGCCCAGGTACATCACGGCCACGCGGTGGCTGATGCGTTCGACCACCGCCATGTCGTGCGAGATGAACAAAAACGCGATGCCGAACTCGGCCTGCAGATCGAGCATCAGGTTGATGATCTGGGCGCGGATCGACACGTCGAGCGCCGACACCGCCTCGTCGGCGATCACCACCTTGGGGTTGAGCGCCAGGGCCCGCGCGATGGCGATGCGCTGACGCTGCCCGCCCGAGAACTCATGCGGGTAGCGGTGCGCCGCCTCGGGTGGCAGGCCCACTTTCTGCAGCAGCCACTGCACCCGTTGCTCGGCCTCGGCACGCGTGGCCAGGCCATGCAGCAGCAGGGGCTCCATGACCGAGAAGCCCACGGTCAGGCGCGGGTCCAGCGAGGCAAAGGGGTCTTGGAACACGAACTGGATGTCGCGCCGCAGCGCGCGCAGATCGGCCCCCTGCAGGCCGGCGATGTCGCGCCCCGCCACCTGCACCCGGCCGGCGCTGAACTCGAGCAGGCGCGCCAGCGAGCGGCCCGTGGTCGACTTGCCACAGCCCGACTCGCCCACCAGCGACAGGGTCTCGCCCGGCTGCAGGCTGAAGCTCAGTTGCTCCACCGCATGCACCTGGCGCGTGACCCGGCCCAGCCAGCCGCCACGCAGCGGAAAGCGCGTGACCAGGCCCTCGACCTGCAGCACCGGGGGCTGGTCGCGGCGCACCGTGTCAAGCGCCGTCAGGCTGGCCACGCTGTCGCTGGCCTCCTGGCCCGGCAGGGCAAAGCGGGCCGGCAGGGCGTGCCCCTGCATGGCGCCCAGGCGCGGCACGGCTGCCATCAGGGCCCGGGTGTAGGGCTGCTGGGGCTGGGCGAACAGCGGCTGGCAGCCGCCCTCCTCGACCTTGTCGCCCCGGAACATCACCAGCACGCGGTCGGCCACCTCGGCCACCACGCCCATGTCGTGGGTGATGAAGATCACGCCCATGGCCAGGTCGCGTTGCAACTGCTGGATCAGCGTGAGGATCTGGGCCTGGATGGTCACATCGAGCGCCGTGGTGGGCTCGTCGGCAATCAGCAGCGCGGGCTTGCAGGCCAGGGCCATGGCGATCATGACGCGCTGGCGCATGCCGCCCGAGAGCTGGTGGGGGTGGCGCGTGAGCACGTTGCGCGCCTCGGGGATGCGCACCAGATCGAGCATGCGCAGCGCCTCGGCCAGGGCCGCCGCGCGCCCCAGGCCCTGGTGCAGGCGGATCGATTCGGCGATCTGCTCGCCCACGGTGAACACCGGGTTCAGGCTGGTCATGGGCTCCTGGAACACCATGGCCAGGTCGGCGCCGCGCAGGCTGCGCATCTGGCGGGCGCTGGCGCGGGCCAGGTCCACGCGCTCGCCGCTGCGCCGTGTGAGCCACATCTGGCCACTGTCGATGGCACCACCGCCCTGCTCCACCAGCCGCATCAGGGCCAGCGAGGACACCGACTTGCCCGAGCCCGACTCGCCCACGATGGCCAAGGTCTCACCCTCATCGACATGGAAGTTCAGGCCCTTGACGGCCTGCAGGCGGCCTTGTTCGGTGCGGAAGCTGACACGCAGGTCCTGCACCTCCAGCACGCGGCGGGCGCTTTCGGCGGGGGGGATGGGCAAGGCACTCATGCGGGGCTCCGGTCGTCTTCGTCGGCGTAGATGGCCACCACCGGTGGCTGGCCAGGGCGGGCCCAGCCACGGTACATGCCCTCGGTGTTGAAGGGCAGGGCGATGCGGCCCTGCGCGTCCACTGCGATCAGGCCACCGCGCCCGCCCAGCGGGGGCAGCTTGTCGTGCACCACGCGGCGGCAGGCCTCGGCCAGGCTGAGGCCGGCGTACTCGATCAGGGCCGACACATCGTAGGCGGCCATGCCGCGGATGAAGGCCTCGCCCATGCCGGTGCACGACACCGCCACGGTGCGGTCATTGGCATAGTTGCCTGCGCCCACCAGGGGCGAATCGCCCACGCGGCCAGGCAGTTTGTTGGTGACACCGCCGGTGCTGGTGGCGGCCGCCAGGTGGCCGTGCGCGTCCAGCGCCACCGCGCCCACGGTGCCCATCTTGGCGCGCTCGTCCAGCGGGGCCGGGGCCTGCGCGGCCAACAGGTTCTGGGCGTCGTGGTCGAGTGCGGCGGCAGCGCCGCGGGCGGCCTGCACGCTGTGCAGCTGGGCCAGGCGCTCGGGCGTGTCGAACCAATCGGGGGCCACGGTTTCGCAGCCGCGCTCGATGGCGAAGCGCTCGGCCCCCTCCCCGATCAACAGCACCGGGCTGGCCGAGGCCAGCACGGCACGCGCCGCCAGCACCGGGTTGCGCAGGCGTGTCACGCCGGCCACCGCGCCGGCAGCCAGGTCGCTGCCGCGCATCACGCAGGCGTCGAGTTCATGGCGCGCGTCGGCGGTGTACACCGCGCCGCGCCCGGCATTGAACAGCGGGCATTCCTCCAGCAGGCGCACGGTCTCGGTCACCACGTCCAGCGCTTCGGCGCCCTGGGCCAGCAGGGCCTGGCCCGCCAGCAGGATGTCATGCAGGGCGCCGCGGTAGCGGGCCTGCTGCTCGGGGGTGATGGCGCCACGGGTCAGCGTGCCGGCGCCGCCGTGCAGCACCAGCACCGGGCGGGAGGGTGTGGAAGAGGAAGATGAAGGGGTGGACAGCATGGGCGAGGGTCGGCTCGGTCGGTCAATCTTTCGGGGGCTCGTTCTGGCGCTCGTCCGGGACGGCGGCTTTGGCAGGCGCGCGGGCCCGATCACGCCCCTCGGCGAGGGCATCGAGGTGCAGCCAGGGCATGACGCTCTGGGTCAGCTCGTGCTGGCGCTGCACGGCCGCGTCACTGCGCCGCGCCACCGCGGCCACCAGGGCCTCGATCAGGGCCAGGGCGGTGGCGTTCGAGGTGGCCGCCACCTGGCGCTGGATGTGGGCATACAAGGTGCAGTCGGCCAGCTCCACCAGGGGCGAGGCGGGCTTGTCGGTCAGGGCCAGGATGCGCACGCCGCGCTCGCGCGCCAGGCGGGTCAGCTCGACGGTGTCACTTACATAGCGCGGAAAGGCCAGGGTGATCAGCAGATCGCGTGGCCCGCGCCGGAACAGCTGGCGCGCCGCGTGCGACGGGCCGCCGGCCTGGGCCAGGCAGCTCACGCCGCTGCAATAGGGTTCGAGTTCGTGCTGCAGCAGGCCGGCCAGGAAGGCGCTGCTGCCCCAGCCCAGGGTCATGACCTGGTCGGCCTGCAGCAGCAGTTCGACGGCCTGCTCACAGGGCTGGTCCTGCAAGGCTTGCAGCGTGTGGTCCAGGTTGTCGCGGGTTTCCTGCAGCGAGGCGGCCATGGTCTGCACCGTGCCGGCAGGCTGCTGCAGGTTGCTGCGCAGGCTCTCGACCGGCGCCAGCACCGACTCGAAGCCGCGCGCCAGCTCGGCCCGGAACTGCGGGTAGCCCGCAAAACCCAGCGCCCGGGCCAGGCGGTTGGCACTGGCCACCGACACCTCGGTCTCGCGCGCAAACTCCTCGATGCTCAGCGTGGCGGCCCGGAAAGGGTGCGCCAGCACCGCCCGCGCCATGCGCTGCAGCGCCGCCGGCAGGGCCGGCGCCTGGCTGGCCACGTGCTGCAGCACCGGCAGGCCGGCGAAGCGGCCTGCCCAATCGGCAGTGGAGACGGTGGCGGGCTCACGGGGCATGGTGCAAAGCGTGCAAAAGGGGCGCTGTAAAGAAGTTTTCAGAGAACTGAAATACTGTAAAGCAATTTACAGGCCTGCCGCATGGGGTTCTTCCCGGGGTTATTTCCGGTTTCCCATGGGGGAACGCGTGCCAACGCGCACCGATCAGGGGCACAGCGGCGGTGGCGCGGTGCACAGGCGAAAAAAAACCCGGCGGCTGCCGGGTTTTCCAAACTGGAGTTGAAGAGGTATTGCGTAACAATCAACCAGCATCCAGCGCCTGAGAGGCTTTTGATCCCAGGATCTGCACTTCCGGACAGCGAAGAATCGCTGGCGCGACTCCGGAAGACAACCTGGGGCGGCCCATCGGCGCCCACATTCTTCCCTGCACGCCTTCCAGCCCTTGAACGACTTGACCCACCGTTTGCTACGGCTTGACGACAAATGGGCTGAGAAGCACCTCGAATGTAACAATCCGATACGAAATCCGCAAGCCCGGCGCCATGTCAGCCAAGGCCTGAACGGTCCACGGACGCGATCAGGCGGGGTCATGCTCAGGCCAGCGTCATCAGGCTCGCGTTGCCCCCGGCCGCAGCGGTGTTGACGCTGAGCGCGCGCTCGACCAGCAAGCGCTCCAACGGAATGGCCGCCTCGCCCGGCAGCAGGCCGGTGATGCCGACAATCGGGCCCGGGCGCTGGGCCACACGCAATGCCACCTGGCGCAGGGCCGCGGGCTCACCCTGGTGCAGCACGGCATCGAAATGGGTTTCGGGGCGGGTCCAGTCGCTGCACAGCACGATGCGGCCCTGCACGACATCGGGCAGACGCTGCAGCAGGGCCTGCGCCTGGTCGGGCCAGACGGCCTGGCTGCCCACGGCGAGCACCGCGGCCAACTGGTTCAGGCGGTCGCCCTCCTGATCGGCCAGGCACAACACGGCCTCGCGCGGCAGCAGGGTATAGACATTGCGCTCTCCGGTCGGGCCGCACAGCAAGCGGGCGTGCCCGGCGCGGGCCTGTGCGCCCCATTGCGCACAGGAAGCTGCCACCGCCGTCTGGCCATTGCGCTCAGCCCACTCGGCCAGGGCCTGCAACGCGGCCGGCAACACCTCCGGCAGGTGGCCCGTTTGCGCCGGGGCACCCGCCTCGTCCAGGCTGCGGGTCAGGGCCGCCTCGGGGCGCTGCGCCAGCAGGCGGTACAGGTACAGGGGGCCGCCGGCCTTGGGGCCGGTGCCCGACAGGCCCTCACCGCCAAAGGGCTGCACCCCCACCACGGCGCCCACCATGTTGCGGTTCACATACACATTGCCGGCGCGGGCCCCGGCCACCACGCGCTCGATGGTTTCGTCGATGCGGGTGTGCAGGCCCAGGGTCAGGCCGTAGCCCGTGGCGTTGATCTGGTCCAGCAACTCGGGCAGGGCCTCGCGGCGGTAGCGCAGCACGTGCAGCACGGGGCCGAACACCTCGCGCTGCAGCTCGCTGAGGCTGTTCAGTTCAATCAGGGTCGGCGGCACGAAGTGGCCGTGCCGGGTATCGTCCAGCCCGCCCCGGCCCAGGGGCTGCTGCACACGGCGGCCCTGGGCGCGCAGAGCGTCGATGTGGCGCAGCAGGCCGGCTTGCGCCTCGGCGTCGATCACCGGGCCCACGTCGGTGTGCAGCTGATCGGGGCGACCCAGGCGCAGTTCGGCCATCGCACCGGCCAGCATCTCCAGCACGCGGTCGGCGGCTTCTTCCTGCACGCACAGCACGCGCAGGGCCGAACAGCGCTGGCCCGCGCTGTCGAAGGCCGAGGCCAGCACATCGGTGACCACCTGCTCGACCAAGGCGGACGAGTCCACGATCATGGCGTTCTGGCCACCGGTTTCAGCAATCAGGGGCACGGTGCGCCCCGCCGGGCTCAGGCGGCCGGCCAGTTGGCGTTGCAGCAGGCGCGCCACCTCGGTGGAGCCGGTGAACATGACGCCTTGCACGCGCGCATCGCCCACCAGGGTGGCGCCCACGGTCTCGCCGCGGCCGGGCAGCAGTTGCAACACGGCGTCAGGCACACCGGCCTGGCGCAGCAGGCGCACGGCCTGGGCCGCCAGCAAGGGGGTCTGCTCGGCCGGCTTGGCCAGCACCGGGTTGCCGGCGGCCAGGGCCGCGGCCACCTGGCCGGTGAAGATGGCCAGCGGAAAGTTCCAGGGGCTGATGCAGACCACCGGGCCCAGCGGCTGGTGCGGCAGATCCGCTAGGTCACGGCGCGCCTGGGCGGCGTAGTAGCGCAGAAAATCGACCGCCTCGCGCACCTCGGCCACGGCGTTGGCGCAGGTCTTGCCGGCTTCGCGCACCAGCAGGCCCATCAGCACGCCCAGCTGTTGCTCCATCAAATCGGCCGCTTGCTCCAGGGCCAGGGCACGCTGTACCGGCGCAGTGGCCGCCCAGGCCGGTGCGGCCTCGGTGGCGGCTTGCAGCGCCCAGGCCACGCCGGCCAGGGTGGTTTCCTGCACCCGGCCGACGCGGTCGCGCAGGTCGGCCGGGTTGAGCACCGGCTGGGCAGGTTCGGCCCACTCGGCCCGGGCTTCGGGGCCGGCCAGCAAAGGCTCGGCCTGCCATTCGGTGTGGGCGCTGCGCAGCAGATCGGCGTGCAGGCCGGCCAGCGCGGTATCGCAGGCCAGGTCCACGCCCTGGGAGTTGCGGCGTGCCACACCGTACAGCTCAGGCGGGGTGGCGATGGAAGGATGGGGCAGGCCCAGCGTGCCTTCGCGCAGGGCCATCTGCTCGACGGTCTGCACCGGGTCCTGAACCAGCTCGTCCAGGGGCAGGCTGGTGTCGGCGATGCGGTTCACGAAAGAGGTGTTGGCACCGTTTTCCAGCAGGCGGCGCACCAGGTAGGCCAGCAGGGTTTCGTGGTTGCCCACCGGGGCGTAGATGCGGCAGGGGCGGTTCAGGCGGCCGGCGGCCTCGGGGCCCACCACCTGCTCGTACAGGGGTTCGCCCATGCCGTGCAGGCACTGGAACTCGTACTGCCCAGGCTGGTAGCGCGCCGGGTCGGCCAGTTGGTAGATGGCGGCCAGCGTGTGGGCGTTGTGGGTAGCGAACTGCGGGTAGATGGCTTCGGGCGCGGCCAGCAGGCGGCGCGCACAGGCCAGGTAGGACACATCGGTGTAGGCCTTGCGGGTGTACACAGGGTAGTCGCTCAGGCCATCGAGCTGGGCGCGCTTGATCTCGCTGTCCCAGTAGGCGCCCTTGACCAGGCGCACCATCAGGCGGTGGCCGCTGCGGCGGGCCAGTTCGATCACGTGGTCGATCACGTGCGGGCAGCGCTTCTGGTAGGCCTGGATCACGAAGCCGATGCCGTTCCAGCCGGCCAGGGCGGGCTCGAAGCACAGGCGCTCCAGCAGCTCCAGCGAGAGCTCCAGGCGGTCGGCCTCTTCTGCGTCGATGTTCAGGCCGATGTCCTGGCCCCGCGCCTGCAGCGCCAATTGGCGCAGCACGGGGTAGAGCTCGGCGTGCACGCGGTCGTGCTGGGCGCGGGCATAACGCGGGTGCAGGGCCGACAGCTTGATCGAGATGCCTGGTCCGGCATAGACGCCGCGCCCGCCCGAAGCCTGGCCGATGGCGGCAATGGCCTGCTGGTAGTCGCGCAGGTAGCGCTCAGCGTCGGCCGTGGTGAGGGCCGCCTCGCCCAGCATGTCGTAGGAGTAGCGAAAGCCCTGGGGCTCCAGGGTGGCGGCATGGCGCAGGGCCTGGGCGATGGTCTCGCCCGTCACGAACTGCTCGCCCATCATGCGCATGGCCATGTCCACGCCCTTGCGGATCAGGGGCTCGCCACCGCGCGCGGTCAGCCGCCCCAGGGCTGCACCCAGGCCGCTTTCGCTGTGGGTGGACACCAGCTTGCCCGTCAGCAGCAGACCCCAGGTGGCGGCGTTGACGAACAGCGAAGGGCTTTTGCCCAGGTGGCGTGCCCATTCGCCGTGGGCGATCTTGTCGCGGATCAGGGCATCGCGGGTGGCGGCATCGGGGATGCGCAGCAAGGCCTCGGCCAGGCACATCAAGGCCACGCCCTCTTGGGACGACAACGCGTACTCTTGCAGCAGCCCCTGCACCAGGCCAGCCCGGCCGCCAGCGCTCTTGCGCTCGCGCAGGTGGCGCGCCAGGCGCTGGGCCAGTTGCTGGGTGGCCTCGGCCAGGGGCTGGGGCAGTCGGGCCTGCTCCAGCAACTCGGGCACCACCTCGGTCTCCGGCCGGCGCCAGGCGGCGGTGATGGCGGCGCGCAACGGGCTGGCCGGCTGCAGGCCTGGCGTGAAGGGCTGGAAGGGGGTGCAGGTGTCGGCAGCGGGGCTCAGGGGCGGGCGGACGGACATGGGATGGCTCCTCGGATTCGGTGAATTGCGCTATCTTCTTAGCCATTGATGTGAATATTTATCCATATTTACATCCGATCGCCGAATAAATCACCGCGCAATTCACCTCCCGTGCGCAGGTCATGCGAGCGCCGCACAATGGATGGCATGAAACCACTGCAAGACATTGCCCTGTCCATGCTCGACCTGGTGGCGGTGCGCGAAGGCGGCACCGTGGCCGACGCGCTGGCCATCGCCCTGCGCACCGCCCAGCACGCCGAAAAACTCGGCTTCACGCGCTACTGGCTGGCCGAGCACCACAACATGAGCGGCATCGCCAGCTCGGCCACCGCCGTGCTGGTGGGCCACATTGCCGGCGGCACCGAGCGCATCCGCGTGGGCTCGGGTGGCGTGATGCTGCCCAACCATGCGCCGCTGGTGGTGGCCGAGGCCTTCGGCACCCTGGCCGAGCTGTACCCGGGCCGCATCGACCTGGGCCTGGGCCGTGCGCCGGGTACCGACGGGCTGACCATGCGGGCGCTGCGCCGTGACCGGGTGGAGACCGAAGAAGACTTTCCGCGCGACGTGGCCGAGCTGCAGCGCCTGTTGGGCCCGGCGCAACCCGGCCAGCGCCTGATCGCCATGCCGGGCGCCGGCACCAATGTGCCGATCTGGCTGCTGGGTTCGAGCCTGTTCTCGGCCCAGTTGGCCGCCGAGCGCGGCCTGCCCTACGCCTTTGCCTCGCACTTTGCGCCGCGCATGCTGCTGCAGGCGGTGGACCTGTACCGGCGCCTGTTCAAGCCCTCGGCCACGCTGGAGAAGCCGCATGTGGTGATCGGTGTGCCCTTGATCGCCGCCCCCACCGACGAAGAGGCCGAGTTCCTGGCCAGCAGCACCTACCAGCGGGTGCTGGGCATCCTGACCGGCGACCGGCGCCGCCTGCAACCCCCCCTGCCGCACTACCGGGCCCAGTTGGCACCCCAGGAACGCGCCGCGATCGATGATTTTCTGGCCGCCGCCGTGGTCGGCGGGCCCGGCACCGTGCGCGAAGGCCTGGCACGGCTGGCCGACCTGACCCAGGCCGACGAGTTCATGCTGGTCAGCGATGTGTTCGACCCCGCGCTGCGCCTGCGCTCGCTGGACATTGCCGCCGCAGCGCTGCGCGGCTGAACCGCCCCCCGGGCGCTGCGCGCCCGCTTCTTGCATGCACACCGGCGGGCCGTGACGGCGGCCAGACCGGCCCGCCGGATGTGCACGGCACCCCCTCCCCAGGCCCCGAGTTTTCCACTCAAGCATTGACCTGAAATTCTTGGAATTTCGGCCACTCTGCGATAGACTTGCCTCGTTTCAATCACGAAACTATGTTTTACCTAAGAAACGAACCGGATTGGAGAACGTCATGAGTGCATCAGCGGCCGCCGAAGGCGTGCAAACCGCTTACCAGCCCCCTGAGGGCATGAACCTGGCGCAATGGCTGAAGTCGCGGGTGGCCACCCGTGCCACCCGGCGCTACGACTGGGAGGCCTTGAAGTTCCAGGCCGACTTCGATCCCAAGTACGCCCGGGCTCAAATGCGCTACGTGGGCACGGGCGCCACCGGCGTGGCCAGTGACGAAAACACCGTGGTGGCCGAGCACTTCACCTTCTCCACCATGATCCTGCCGGCCGGCGCCGAAGGCCCGCTGCACATCCACACCGATGCCGAAGAAGTGTTCTTCGTGTTGCGCGGTCGGGTGAAGCTGATCGCCGAACTGAACGGTGAAACCTGGGAAATGGAAGCCGGCGAGCGCGACTTGATCTCCTGGCCGGTGGGCGTGTACCGTGGCGTGATCAACATCGGCGACGAAGAAGCCCTGATGTGTGTGATGGTGGGCAACCCCAAGCCGGTGACCCCGACCTACCCGCCCAGCCACCCCCTGGCCAAAGTCAAGCGCTGAGCCTGCGCAACGCACCCCCACGAGGAAACAACATGAGTGTTCAGGGCATTGACGAAATCACCTTCGGTGCGGCGGATCTGGCGAAGTGCCGCCAATTCTTCAGCGACTGGGGCCTGCACCTGGTGGCCGAAGAGCCGCAAGAGCTGGTGTTCGAGTCGCTCAACGGCTGCCGCGTCAAGGTGGCCCATTCCGACAAGCCCGGCCTGCCCGCCGGCATCGAAGCCGACCCCACGCTGCGTGAAGTGGTGTGGGCCGTAGGCTCCAACGCCGAACTGGAGGCGCTGCGCAAACGGCTGGCCGGCCAGCCCGGCTATGTCGACGACGGCCAGCGCATCGGCTGCACCGACCCCAACGGCCTGGCTGTGCGGGTGCAGGTGACCCGCAAACGCGTGCTGGACCTGCCCTGCGCCCAGACCAACACCTGGGCCACGCGCGGCCGGGTGAACCAGCCCAGCCCGGCCTACGACCGAGCCACGCCGGTCGAGGTGGGCCATGTGGTGTTCTTCGTGAAAGACCTGGCGGCGACCACGGCTTTCTATGAGCAGCAGCTGGGTTTTGTCGTGTCTGACCGCTATCCGGGTCGCGGCAGCTTCATGCGCTGCGCCCCCGAGGGCGGCCACCACGACCTGTTCCTGCTGCAACTGCCCGAGCCCCGCGCCGGCCTGAACCACGTGGCCTTCACCGTGCGTGACCTGCACGAGGTGATTGGCGGCGGCATGCACATGTCGCGCTGCGGCTGGAGCACCGAACTTGGCCCGGGCCGGCACCCGATTTCGTCGGCGATGTTCTGGTACTTCATCAGCCCGGCAGGCGCCCTGGTCGAGTACTACACCGACGAAGACGAACTGACCGCCGACTGGCAGCCTCGCGATTTCACCCCAGGCCCCACCGTGTTTGCGGAATGGGCCATCAAGGGCGGCATCGACGGTCACACCCGACGCCAGATCAGCGCCGAGGCCCCCAGCGGTCGCTTCATGACCGACCGCCCCAAAGACTGAATTCCTGAGATCACCCCACGAACCCCCGGAGGTTTTTGATGAGCAACACCCCCCCTCTCTACAACGAAACCCATCAGTACCGCGACGCCACACCGACCGCGTACGAAAACCTGCTGGGCGACTCGATCGAGCGCGCCTTCGCGCAAGGCCTGCACGAGATCGAACCCCTGATCGACTACCTGAACAAGGCCGGCCCGGCCGGCCCCAACAGCCAGCCCTGGACGGTCGAGACCTTCAAGGCCGAAATGGCCCGCCTCGGCGCCTGATTCACCCCACCCTGGAGCACATCAAGATGCAAACGTCCAACGTCTATTTCCAGCAAGACCCGGTCGACGCCGCCCTGGCCGTGGGCCTGAAAGACCTGTGGTTCCCGATCTGCCCGTCGTCCTTCCTCAAGAGCGACCCGATCTCGCTGCGCCGCATGGGCTACAAGATCGTCTTGTGGCGCGACCACGAAGGCAAGGTCCATGCGCTCGAAGACCACTGCCCGCACCGCGGCGCGCCGCTGTCGCTGGGGGTGATCCTGGGCGACCGCATCGCCTGCCCCTACCACGGCGTTGAAGTGAGCCATGACGGCACCGTGACCAGCGTGCCCGCCATGCCCGGCTGCAAGCTCGAAGGCTCGCGCACCACCCGCATGTTCCACGCGGTGGAAAGCAATGACGCGATCTTCCTGTTCAACTCGACCGAACCGCAGATCGACACCCCGCCGCCGCTGCGCCTGCCCGAAGAACTGACCTCGCCCGAGTGGTCGTCCTTCCTGTGCTACACCGAGTGGGGCTGCGACTACCGCTATGTGATCGACAACGTGATCGACCCCATGCACGGCACTTACCTGCACAAGCAGTCGCACACCATGTACGAAGGCGATGTGACGGCCGAATTCCACATCCGCGACACCGACACCGGCTTCGTGTTCGAGAAAAAGGGCCAGCGCAACGTCAACTTCGACTGGACCGAGTGGATCGACACCGGCATCCACCTGATGCGCCTCGAGATCCCGTACCCGAAGACCGGCGGCCCCGGCGGCAACTTCGCCATCATCGGCAGCTACACCCCCATCAGCCGCCAGGCTTCGGGCGTGTTCCACTGGCGCTGCCGCAAGGTGGACGGCTGGCAGCGCGACACCTGGCGCTTCCTGTACAAGAACCGCCTTGAGCAACGCCACTGGCATGTGCTGGAGCAAGACCGTGTGGCCGTCGAGACCATGGAGCCCGATGCCAACCAGCGCGAGTTCCTGTATGCCCACGACATGGGCATCGTGCGCCTGCGCCGCCACCTGAAGGGCCTGGCCCAGGCCCAGATCGACCGCGCCGCCACCCCGGCCTGAGCGCGAGCGGCCCGAACCTGAACCGCCCGGCGCGCCCTGAAAGCGGCCTCCAAGCGGCCTCCAAGCGCCCCCGACTGCACCTGGCAAGCTCTGGCTACCAGCCTGCCTCGGGGGCGCGGCGCTCTGTGACCCACATTAAACTCAAGCCCTCCCGCCCCCCACCCACAGCCCCGTCACGGCCATGTCGAATCTACTCAAAGCCTACATCCACGCGCTTCGTTACGAGGCCGAGGACATCCACAGCGTCGAACTGCGGCGCGCCGGCGGAGGTGAACTGCCCGAGTTCGCCGCCGGCTCCCACATCGACCTGCACCTGCCCAACGGGCTGGTGCGCAGCTACTCGCTGCTCAACGCCGCCGGCGAGCGCCACCGCTATGTGCTGGGCGTGCTGAAAGACCGGCGCAGCCGCGGCGGCTCGCGCTGCGTGCACGAAGCCCTGCGCGTGGGCCAGAGCATCGACATCAGCGAGCCGCGCAACAACTTTGCACTGCACGAAGACGCGGGCCACTCGGTGCTGGTGGCCGGTGGCATCGGCGTCACGCCCATCCTGTGCATGGCCACACGCCTGAAGCAGCTGGGCCGCTCCTTTGAAGTGCTGTACTTCGCCCGCTCGCGCAAGAGCGCGGCCTTCATCGCCGAACTGCAGGCCCTGGGCGCCCCGCTGCACCTGCATTTCGACGACGAACAGAACGGCCCGCCAGACCTGAAAGCCCTGCTGGCCGCCCGGCCGGCACAGGCGGGTACCCCAGCGCAAACCCACTACTACGCCTGCGGCCCCGCCGTGATGCTCGACGCCTTCGAAAAGTTCTGCGCCGAGCTGGGCTATGCCAACGCCCACATCGAGCGCTTCGCCGCCGTCGAAGTGGCCGCCGCCTCGGACGCCCGCCAGAGCTACACGGTGGAGCTCAAGCGCAGCGGCAAGACCCTCACGGTCGACGCCGGCCAGAGCCTGCTGCAAGCCCTGAACGCCGCCAAGGTGAACTGCGTGACCAGTTGCGAAGAAGGCATTTGCGGCGCCTGCGAAACCCGCGTGCTTGAGGGCCAGCCCGACCACCGCGACTCGGTGCTCAGCACCGCCGAACGCGCGGCCAACAAGGTGATGATGATCTGCGTGTCCGGCTGCAAGAGCGAGCGCCTGGTGCTGGATCTTTGAGCGAGCCGCCCTCAACCTGTATCAGCCAAGCATTTGGAGTGATGCAGGTGGGCCTAAGGGCCCCGCCCCCCTGGACGGGGACCGCTCAAGCAGCATGCGATGAGAAGGTTTCCAGGGTGTTGTCACGTCTCGCGAGGGAACGACTTGCGCGCCAGTGGCTCGATTTCCTCCCAGGCAGCACGCTCCTGCTCAATGGCCTCACGCAATTCATCCTCAGACGGCAACACCAGCCTGTATTGAGAAGCAAATATCTGTTCGCTGCCTTTCAAGATGGAATACCGGGCCACCGACAGATCTTTCTGATCGCACAACAGGATGCCTACCGTCGGGTTGTCTGCCGGCCCACGTCTGAGCTCGTCGTACATGCGCACATACATGTCCATCTGCCCGATGTCCTGATGGGTCAGTCGACCCGTCTTCAGATCGATCAGAACAAAGCACTTGAGAAGGTAGTTGTAGAACACCAGATCGATGTAGAAGTCCTGAAAATCTGTGCTCACGCGCTGTTGGCGTGCCACGAAGGCAAACCCTTGCCCCAGTTCCAGCAGAAAAGATTGCAGTTTGTCCATCAAGGCCTGCTCCAGGCTGGACTCCAGCAAACGCCCTGACCCGGGCAAACCCAGGAACTCCAGCATCACGGGGTCTCGCACAAAGTCACGCGGCTTTGGCGCTGATCCGCGGGCGGGGGGCACGCTCTCGGAAGTCGATACGACAGGATCGCTGCCGAGCAGTCGCCGCTCGTAATAGAGGGTGTCGATCTGTCGATCAAGCACCCGGGAACTCCAATTCTGGCTGGCCGCTTCGGTCATGTACCAACGACGGGCTTGCGGATCGCCGACGCGCAAAAGCATTCTGTAATGGGTCCAACTCAATTCCCGACGCAGTGCGTCGCGAATTGGGAAACTCAGGAAGAAGCCACGCATGTGCCTGAGGTTGGAGACGTCAAAGCCCTTGCCAAATTCCCGGCTGAGGGCTTCCGCCAGCCGTGGCAGCAGCTTTTGACCGTAGGTGGCCCGAGACGCTCCGCCTTGCTCAAACTCGACAATGTGACGCCCGACCTCCCAACATGTACTCACCTGTGCCACATCCACCGCACGCAGGGCCTGACGACGCCCGCGATGAATCGCGTCTCGCAAAGCCTCCAACAGACCGGAAAGGGGGACAGCGTCTGAGGCAGGCGCGTGTTTCATGCGAGAACTCCTTGCAGGGTGGGCCCCCTGAGTTGCAAAGAGTGTGTTGCCGCCAGCGCCTTTGGCCGTCATGGCCATCGGGCCTGGAACGATCAGGGGTGCATGGAAGTGGCCACGCGGCCCGGTGGCCGGCGAAGCACAGACACGTGCCGCCCAAAGCCACGGACAAACCGCTGCACGTCAAAAGTTCTGCCTTGACGCAAACTTCAGAGCATCAGAACGTCCCCGGGTAAGAGCCCCCATCGAGCAGCACATTCTGGCCATTGATGTACCCCGCATGCACGCTGCACAGGTAGGCGCAGGTGTTTCCGAGTTCCTCGGGCTGGCCCAGCCGGCGGGCCGGGTGGCGGGCGATGCGGGCGGCGCGCACGGCTTCGGCAGTGCTGCCTTCGCGCCGCGCCTGGGCTTCGAAGTTGCCGGCCAGGCGGGCGGTGTCAAAGGTGCCGGGCAACACGTTGTTGATGGTGACGCCGCGCGCCACGGTGCTGCGCGCCAGCCCGGCCACAAAGCCGGTCAGGCCGCTGCGGGCGCCGTTGGACAGGCCCAGACCGTCCACCGGGGCCTTCACCGCGCTGGAGGTGATGTTGACGATGCGGCCAAAGCCGCGCGCCATCATGCCGTCCAGCGTGGCCTTGATCAGCTCGATGGGCGCCAGCATGTTGGCGTCCAGGGCCTTGATCCAGTCCTCGCGCTGCCACTGGCGGAAGTCGCCGGGCGGCGGGCCGCCCGCGTTGGTGACCACGATGTCGAAGTCGGGGTGAGCGGCAAAGATGCGGGCGCGCCCTTCGGCGCTGGCCACATCGGCGGCCACCCATTCGGCCCGGCCCGGCCCGAGGGCATTGAGACGCTCGGCCGCCTCGCGCAGCGGGCCTTCCGTGCGGGCCACGATGACCACCTGCACGCCCTCGCGCACTAGCGCGGTGGCACAGGCCAGGCCCAGACCGGAGCTGGCGCCGCACACCAGGGCCTTGCGGCCCGAAATTCCAAGATCCATGACTCGCTACTCCTTGCTCAGCGTGGCGCCGGCGTCAGGCCGTGGCCCAGGGCATGGGCGACTCGTTCAGGCCCCAGTACCAGCTCTTCTGGGCCGTGTACTCCAGGATGCCCAGGCGGCCCTTCTCGCGCCCGGTGCCGCTCATCTTCACGCCGCCGAACGGCGTGCTGACCGAGAACACCTTGTAGGTGTTGACCCAGACGGTGCCAGTCTGCAGGGCCTGGCCCAGGCGCCAGGCGGTCTTGTAGTCGCGCGTCCAGATGCCCGAGGCCAGGCCGAACACGTTGTCATTGCACTGGGCCACCAGGTCGGCTTCGTCGCGCCAGGGCAGCAGGGCCAGCACGGGGCCAAAGATCTCCTCCTGGCACATGCGGGCGCTGTTGGGCAGGCCTTCGATCACGGTGGGGGTGTAGTAGCTGCCGCGCTCGAACAGGGCGCCCTCGGGGCGCACGCCGCCGGCCAGCAACTGGCCGCCCTCGTCCAGGCCCAGTTGCACATAGCGCTCGACCGAAGCGCGGTGGCCGGGGTTGACCAGGGGGCCCATCTGGGTGCTTTCGCTGGATGGGTCGCCCACGCGCAGCGCCTTCACGCCGGCCAGCAGGCGGGCCTTGAATTCGGCATAAACGCTTTCGTGCACAAAGGCGCGCGAGCCGGCAATGCAGGACTCCCCCGACGAGCTGAAGATGCCGTACAGCACCCCGGCCACGGCGTGGTCCAGGTCGGCATCGGCGCACACGATGGTGGGCGACTTGCCGCCCAGCTCCAGCGAGGTGGGCATGAGCTTTTCGGCCGCCAGGCGGGCAATGCCCAGGCCCACGGTGGTGCCGCCGGTGAAGGCGATGCGCTTGATCAGGGGGTGCTTGACCAGGGCATCGCCCACGATCGAGCCCTTGCCCGGCAGCACGCTGATGATGCCGTCGGGCACGCCGGCCTGCTGGGCGATGCGCGCCAGTTCGATGGCCATGCGCGGGGTGATTTCGGCGGGCTTGAAGACCACGGCACAGCCGGCAGCCAGCGCCGGTGCCAGCTTCTGGGCCTCGCTGGCGATGGGCGAGTTCCAGGGCGTGATCGCCCCCACCACGCCCAGCGGCTCGTGCGCGCTGAGGGTGAAGTAGTCGCCGCGCGAAGGCGTGAGCTGGTCTTCCCAGGTTTCGCAGGCGGCGGCAAAAAACTGGAAGGTGCCGGCGGCACTGGCCACCAGGGCCCGGGTTTCCTTGATCGGCTTGCCGTTGTCCAGGCGCTGCAGCTGGGCCAGCTCTTCACCGCGCTCGCGGATGCCCGCCGCGATGCGGTGCAGGATGGCGGCACGCTCATGCCGTTTGAGGCCGGCCCACGAAGGCTGTTGGCGGGCGCGCTCGGCGCATTGCACGGCTTCGTCCACATCGGCCGCGGTGGCCGCGTGCAGGGTGGCGACGGTGCTGCCGTCATGCGGGTACTCGGTGGCGTACTCGGGGCCGGAGGCGTCGCGCCAACGCCCGGCCAGCAGGGTTTGCAGTTTTTCGCTCATGGGAGGTCTCAGACAGTGACGGCGGCGCCGCGGTTGTGCAGGAAACGAAGGCCCGACAGCACGGTCAGTGCCGAGGTCTTGGGGTTGTCGGCCAGGGGCTTGCCGCGCATGGTCAGCTCCATCTCGCCGAACTCGCCGCGCACAGTGATCTGGTGGATGTTCTCGCTCACGGTGGGGTCGGCGATCAGGCGCACCCGGGTGGCATCCAGGCCCAGACCGGCCAGGGAGAGGGTGGCCGCCACATTGGCGTTCTTGGGGTAGAGCTGGGCCGCTTCGCGGGCCGTGGCCTCCAGGATCACGGTGGGCTCGGTGATGGAAGACAGATCGCACACCGCTTCGGCCGGAGTGCCGCGCCAGCCCGAGGGTGGCTTGCGGCCCGTGTAGTGCACCTCGGTGAGGCCGGCCAGGCGCGCAGCCGCGATGGCATCCACCCCGCCAATGGCGCCCGACAGCAGGTGCAGCTGGGTGGCGCCCTGCTCGGCGGCCGCGGCCAGTTGCTCGGCCATGCCGGGGCCCGACAGGGCACCGATCGACAGCACCGCGCACTCCACGCCGCGCTGCAGCGCCGGCACCACGTGCTCGATCAGGGCCGCATGGCCGGCGCATTCCAGCACCAGGGTGGCTTCGGCGGGCACTGCCGTGGTCACGGTGGCGGCATCGCCCACCACGGCACGGGCCTCGTCCAGGCCGGCGGCCTGGACCACGATGTGGGTGATGCGCACGCCCGGGTCGCCGGCTATGCGTTGGAAAATCGATTTGCCGATCGCGCCAAAACCGATCAGGGTGACGGGCTGGGCTGCACGCGCGGGACGGGCCTGCATGCTGGCGGAGTTCATGCGGCCTCCTTCTTGAGGATCGGGCCGGCGAACTTGGCGGCGAACGGGCCCCAGGCCTTCATGTCCACCTCGACCACCACCGGGCCCTTGGCGGCCAGGGCCTGGCCCAGCACCTCGGCGGTGCGCGCCGGGCTGTCGAGCAGGAAGTGGCGGGCCTTGAGGCTGGCACAGAAGTTGGCGAAATCAGGGGTGTGCAGTTCGACATAGCAATGGCGGCTGCCATAGATGTCGTCCTGGATGTTCTTGATCACGCCATAGCGGCTGTCGTTCATCAGCAGCACCACCAGGTCGGCGTTCTCCTGCACGGCGCAGGCCAGTTCACCCACGTTGAGCATGAAGCCGCCGTCGCCCACCAGGGCCACCGTCTTGCGGCCCAGCTGGTGCTCGGTGTTGGCCACCGAGGTGCCGATCGCCATGGCCAGGCCCTGGCCGATGCCGCCGCCCAGGGCGTGCACGCCGGCGCGGGGGTGGTCCAGCACCGGGGCGCGGTTGCCCCACATGCTGTTGGACAAGGTGATGTCGCGCACCCACCACAGGTTCTTGCCGGCCACGGCGCCCACCTGGTTCTTGAGCTCGGTGTAAGCGCCCAGGGTGTCGTCCACATGGGCGGCGGCGGCGGCACGCGCCTTCTGCACATCAGGCACCAGTTGCGGGTCGACCTGCATGCGGCCTTCCAGCAGATCGGCCAGCGCATTCAGCGTGAGCTCGGCATCGCCCTGCACAAAGTACTGGCTGTTGTAGCCCCGGTTATGTGCCAGGGCATTGGCGTCGATGCGGTAGAGGGCCTGCGGCAGCTTGAGCTTGTAGCGCAGGGTTTCGTTGCTGCGCAGGCGCGAGCCCACCACCAGCAGGGCGTCGCAGCTCTGGTACAGGTCTTCGGCAGGCTTTTGCAGGTTGTACGAGCCCAGGCTGGCGGGGTGGTCTTCGGCCAGGATGCCGCGCCCCTGCACCGAGGTCACCACGCCCCAGCCCATCTTCACAAAACGGGCCACGGCGGCGCTGGCGCCGCGTGCACCGCCGCCCAGCCACAGCAGGGGGCGCTTGGCACCGGCCAGGGCATCGGCCAGGGCCTGCACGCTCTCGGCCTCAGGCGGCACCGGGCGGAGCGGCAGGGGGCGCAGATCGGCCGGCAGGTCGAGCAGGGTGGCCTGCACGTCGATCGGGATTTCGATGCTGACAGGCCCACAGGGCGGGGTGAAGGCCAGTCGGGCCGCCTCGCGCAGGGTGGCCAGGGCGGTTTCGGCGTTGCGGATGCGGAAGGCCGCCTTGCCCACCGACTGCAGCATGGCCAGTTGGGCCGGGGCTTCGTGGATGTAGCCAAGGTCGCGGTCCAGGTAGGGCGACTCGATCTGGCCGGTCAGGTGCAGCAGGGGCGTGCCGGCGGTGAGGGCCTCGATCATGGCACCGGCGGCGTTGCCGGCCCCGGTGCCGGTGCTGGTCACGCACACCCCCAGGGCGCCGCTGACACGGGCGTAGGCATCGGCCATGTTGCAGGCCCCGGCCTCGCCCCGTGCCGACACGAATCGGATCTTCTGACGCCGGTGGAAGGCGTCGAGGATGGGCATGTTGTGGATCGAGATCACGCCAAAGGCGGCGCGAACACCACATTGCTCTAGGAATCGGGCGGCAAGTTCGCCAACGGTGATGCGATGGGGGGCTGCTGTGGTCATGGTGTGGGGGGTGGGACGGGGTTGACGTTCATGCCGCCGCGCTGAGGCAGGTGGCTGATGCGTTGGGTGACCTGGGCAGCGGCTTGCTGCACCAGTTGGACCAGGCTGCGGGCCTGATCGGCCTCGATCTGCTGCGCAGGCACGGTCAGGCTGACGGCCGCCACCACCTGGTGGCGGTCATTGAACACAGGGGCGGCAATCGTGGAGATGCCGGTCTCGAAGCCGCCCTGGCTGATGCCGTAGCCATTGGCCATGTCCTGATCGATCAGGGCCTTGAGCTGCACCAGGGTGGTGGGCGTCTTGGGGGTGTAGGCATGCAGTGCCGGCTCGGGGTAGAGCAGAGACAGACCGGCCATGTCGAGGTTGGACAGCAGCAGACGGCCCAGCACGGTGGCATGGGCCGGCAGACGCGCACCGACCTGGATCGAATGGAACACCGACTGGCGGCCCATGGCCTTGGCCACGAACACCACCTCGCGCCCATCGCGCACCACCAGGTGGGCCGAGTAGCCGCTCTGGTCGCGCAGGCCTTCGATGATGGGAATGCCGTGCTCGGTCAACTCCATCGAGGCCAGGTATTCGAAGCCCAGGCGCAGCACGCCAATGCTCAGCTTGTAGTTGGGGCTGTCGCTCACACGCTCGACAAAGCCCATTTGCTCCAGGGTCTGCAGCAGACGGAACACCGAGGCGCGCGGCACATCGAGGCGGCGCGACAGCTCGGCGCCGGTGAGCTGCGGCTCCTGGCGGGTGAAGCAGCCCAGCAATTGCAGGCCACGGGCCAGGCCCGGGACGAGGTAGCGGTCGCTTGCGTTGTTCATGTGGTAGTTCTCCTGGTCTCTCGATCTGTGTTCAGGGGGTGGCCTGCAGCAGGGCATTGACCGCATCGGCGGCCTCCAGCGCGCAGGCATGGCCCACCGGGCCCAGTGAGAGATAGGGAGCACCCACCCGATGCGCCAGCGCTTCGCAGGCGGCCGCCGGGGTGATGGTGTCAGCGCTGCCACTGGCCACGGTGACCGGACAGGTTACCGCAGCCAGCAGGCTGTCGAGATCGGCGTTGGCGAGCAGCCGGGCGGCCTGGGTGTAACCGGCCGGAACGATGGCTGCCATGATCGATTTCACATACGCCACCAGGGGCGCATCGGCCTGGGCCGAGAGCATGGCGGCCCCCCGGTGCTCGGCCATGCCGGCCGGGCCCAGGCGCTCCAGATTGGCCAGGCGGTCGCGCAGCTTGCTGTCGCGCACGGCGGGATCAGCGAGGCCATAGCCCAGGGCCGGCGAAAGCAGGGTCAGGCGCTCAACGGCACCCGGGCGCTGGGCCACGGCCGCGGCGGCCATCAGGCAGCCCAGCGAGTGGCCGGCCAGCCGGATCGGCTGTTGCGCCAGGCCCAGGGCCTGCAGCCATTGCCAGACCCGCGTGCCGTAGTCGGCGGCGGTCGGCCAATCGGCCTCGACCGGGGTGCTCTGGCCATAGCCCGGCGCGTCCCAGGCCAGCACGGTGAAGCGGCTTTGCAGGCTTTGCAACTGGCGCAACCAGCTGCCCGAGGCCGAGCCGATGCCGTGCAACAGCACCAGCAAGGGGCCTTGGCCCGCCCGACGGTAGGCGATATCGCCCCCGGCGGTCGGCACCACCTGGGCAGGCCACTGCTGTGCCAGTTCTTGCAGCGTCATGGTGGTGGCGCCTGCTTCAGCGACCCAGGTCGCGCTTGATCTTGGCCAAGGGCGAATCGGGCGGGTAGACCGGGGTGATGGGCTTGGGCGAGCCCAGCATCACGCACATCAGCGCGTCTTCGTCGCCGATGTTGTGCTCTTCGCGGTACACGCCGGGCGGCACCGAGATCAGGTCGCGCTCGCCGACCACGGTTTCCCAGCGTTGGCCGTCTTTTTCGCAGATCACTTTCATGGCGCCACGCATCACGAAGAAGATCTCTTCCACGTCGTAGTGGATGTGTGAGGGGCCGATGTTGCCCGCCGGAATCACCATGGTCGAGAAGGTGAAGTGGGCCGAGGGCACGGTGTTGTTGTCAGCCGCCACACCGGTGCCGCCGGTGCCCACATAGCGCATCTGGGCGCGGCGGTACTTGGGGTCGAAATCGGCCTGGAACTTCAGCGCGTCCCAGTCGTAGCGGCGGGTGGAACGGCGCGCCACGCGCGACTCCATCCACTCGGCAAAGCTCTGGCCCGGGGCCTGCATCATGGACTGCTGGATCTCCGCCTCCGGCGGGATGCGCGCATCCTGCAGGCCGCGTTCGTTGAACACCGGCTCGTTGGCCGCGGGGGTGTGGGGGGTGCTCATGGGGACTCCTTGGTGAACAGTGCGTTGAATTCGGTGATGCGTTGGGTGCGTCGGGTGGTTGAGGGGGCTCAGTTCATGACGAAGCCGCCATTGACCGGCAGCACCTGCCCGGTCACGTAACCGCTGCCTTCAGACAGCAGGAACAGCACGGTGGCGACCACGTCGTCGGGCAACTGGGCCCGGCTGATGGCGCGGCCCTCGCTGTACAGGCGGTGGCGGGCTTCGGGCACGTATTCGGTGGCCTCGACCAGGGTCAGTCCCGGCGCCACGGCGTTCACGGTCACGCCCTGCGCGCCCAGTTCGCGCGCCATCGAGCGGGTCATCGACATCACGGCGCCCTTGCTGGCCACATAGGCCATCAGGCGCGGGGCGCCCCACAGCGCGGTGTCAGAGGCGATGTTCACCACCCGGCCCCGGCCCGAGGCCTGCAGCCAAGGCTGCGCCGCCACCGTCACCAGCCAGGGGCCGCGCACATTGACGGCCATCACCCGGTCCCAGGTGTCGACCGTGATGTCGGCCATGTCCTTGCCGCCCGAATTGGTGATGGCGGCGTTGTTCACCAGCCCATCGAGGCCGCCCAGGCGCTCGGCCGCAGCGGCCGTGGCCTGTTCGATGGCCTGCGGATCGGACACATCCATGGGCAGGTAATGCGCCACGGGCTGGGGCAGGCCCTCATTCAGTGCGGCGGCCAGGGCCTCGCCACGCTCATGCAGCACATCGGTCAGGGCGACCCTGGCACCGGCGGCCACACAGGCGCGGACAAAAGCCTCGCCCAGGCCACGGGCACCGCCCGTGATGAGGATGCGGTGGCCTTCAAGAGAGGGAACGCTGGTCTGATTCATGCTTCGATTCCTGTGTCTGCCGTGCGCCGCCCTGTCTTGGTGATCGGGCTTCAGCGCGGCCTTTTTCAGTCTCACTTATGAAACGTTGATTCGTATTTGAATCGCAATTGTGTCACCAACCCACAATCCCACCCCTATCCCGACTATCACACAGGGTTTTTGAAACACCAAGAAGGGTCGCCGATGCCACTTTTTCAGGAAGCCAACACAGGCATTCGTCCATGCGCCAGATCAACAACACCGATGTGACCACCCTATGAATACGTGCTTCTACTTATTTGAAAAACGGGGGGCTCTCCGTATTCTCACTCAAATAGTTTCATCTATTGATCATCGTTTCATATATAAAACGAAAGACCCCCATGCTCACCCCAGGTTCTGTTGGCCTCCTCCGCCCGCATCCCAGCGGCAGCAGGTGTTTGACATGAAGCGCCCGCTCCTGGCGACGGCGCGCCGCTGGACAGCCGCGTGCTTCACCCTGCTGGGCACCGCCAGTCTGTGCCACGCGGCCCCAGGCGAGCCCCTGGAGGCCCAGCGCAGCCTGGCGGCGGCGCCGTTCACGCTGGTGGCGCCGTTCCCGGCCGGCGGCCCGGTGGACACGCTGGCGCGCATGCTGGCCCATAGCCTCGGTGAGCGCTACAAGCAGGCGGCCATCGTGGACAACCGCACCGGTGCCAACGGCAACATCGGCATCGAGGCGGTCAAGCGCGCCGCCCCCACAGGCCACACCCTGCTGGTGGTGCCGGCCGGCAACCTGACCATCAACCCCACGCTGATGCCCCGCCTGGGCTACGACGTGGAGGCCGACTTCAGCCCCGTGGCCTCGCTGGCCAAGGCCCCCAACGTGCTGGCCGTGAACCCCGCGGTGCCGGCGCGCAGCATCCGGGAACTGATCGCGCTCAGCCTGGCCCACCCCGGCACCTTGAGTTACGCCACGCCGGGCGTGGGCTCGGGCCTGCACCTGGCCGGCGAGCTGTTCAAGCAGCAAAGCGGCGCCGACCTGCTGCATGTGGCCTACAAGGGCTCGCCCCCTGCGCTCAACGATGTGCTGGGGGGCACGGTGCCCGTGATCGTGGGCAACCTGCCCACGCTGCTGCCGCACATCCAGCAAGGCAAGCTGCGCGCCCTGGCGGTGACCGACCCGGTGCGCGCCCCGCTGCTGCCCGAGGTGCCCACGCTGGCCGAAGCCGGCGTACCGGGCGTGGCCGTGACCTCGTGGTACGGGGTGATGGCCCCCAAGGGCACGCCCGAGGCCGTGCGCACCCAGCTGGCCACCGACATCAGCCAGATTCTGAACACGCCCGCCAACAAAGCCCAACTCGAAAAACAAGGCCTGGTCGTGTGGATCACCGCAGGCGCCGCCTTTGGCGACGTCATCCGAAAAGAGACAGCCACCTGGCTGCCCGTCATCAAGAGCCGAAAGATCGAAGCCCAGTGACGGGCCGCGCCCATCCCAAAACGCCACCCAAGCCCCCTCCCCGCCCAACCTCACAACACCTCCCAGGACCCACCCCATGCCCACCCCCACGTCCACCCGCTCTGCCCTCACCCGCCGCCATGCCCTGGCCCTGACCGCCGCCGCCCTCGGGCTGGGCGCCGTTGCCCAACCCGCCCTGGCCCAGGGCGGCTACCCCAACAAGCCCATCACCCTGGTGGTGGCCTACCCCGCCGGCGGCGACACCGACGCCATGGCGCGCCTGTTCGCCGAAAAGCTGCAAGGCCGCCTGGGCCAGCCTGTGGTGGTGGACAACCGCCCCGGTGCCAGCGGCATCATCGGCAGCGCCTTCGTGTCCAAGGCCCCAGCCGATGGCTACACCCTGCTGCTGGCGCCCAGCACCTTCTCGATCGCGCAACTGGTGATGAAGACCGGCCCGGGCTCGGGCTACGACGTGCTCAACGGCTTCACCCCCATCATCCAGACCGTCACCATGCCCATGTTCGTGGCCGCCTCGGGCGCCAGCGGCATCAAGGACATCAAGGAGCTGGTGGCCCAGTCCAAGGCCAAGCCGCTGACCTATGCCACCCCGGGCAGCGGCTCGCCCATGCACATCCTGGCCGCCATGTTCACCAAGGCCAGCGGCGCCGACCTCGCCCACGTGCCCTACCGCGGCGTGGCGCCGGCGGTGAACGACGTGCTGGGCGGCCATGTGCCACTGACCTTCATGACCCTGGGCCCCGTCGCCCCGCACCTGGCCACGGGCAAGGTCAAGCTGCTGGGCGTGGCCGACACCCACCGCTCCACCCTGGCGCCGGACGTGCCCACCCTGGCCGAGCTGGGCTACAAGGACGTCGAGCTCACCGCCTGGCAAGGCCTGTTCGGCCCCAAGGGCCTGAGCGCCGACATCGTGAAAACGCTCAACACCCACATGAACGACATCCTGAAGATGCCCGATGTGGTCAGCAAGGTCGGCACCTTCGGCGGCCTGCCGCTCGGGGGCGACCCGGCCCGTCTCGACAAGAGCAACGCCGCCGATCTGGCCCGCTTCGGCAAGGTGGTGAAGGACTTCGGCATCCAGGCCGATTGAGCTCCCCCTCTGATTCCCCCGCCCGGCCAGGGCTGCCCTGGCCGGACCTCCCCACGACGAAGCAGCGCTTCGTTTCCTCAATCGGCACATCTCTTGGAGGAGAAGCCCATGAAAAAATCCCTCATCGTTCTGGCCGCCCTGGCCGCAGCCACCGGGGCCTCGGCCCAGACGGCCCCCAGTTCGTCGGTGACCCTGTTCGGCACCATTGACGTGGGCCTGGCCCGCGTCACCGGCGACACCCTGAGCCGCACCGGCCTGTCCACCAGCGGCGCCAACATCAGCCGCATCGGCTTTCGCGGCACCGAAGACCTGGGCGGCGGCCTGGCCGCCGGGTTCTGGCTCGAGGGTGGCCTGGACGTGAACACCGGTGCGGGCAAGACCAGCGGCGCCTTCAGCTTCAACCGCCGCGCCACCGTCAGCCTGCTGGGCAACTTTGGTGAGGTGCGTGTGGGCCGCGACGATTCGGCCACCTTCCTGAACACCCTGATCTTCGATCCCTTCCTGACCAACGGCGTGGGCGGCACCGGCACCTTTGTCATGAACGGCGCCCCGATCCAGATCAGCAATGCGGTCAGCTACTTCCTGCCGGCCAAACTGGGTGGCTTCTATGGCCAGGCCCAGGTGGCCTTCGGCGGCCAGGCCTCCAACTCGACCACCCCCAACCTGGGTGACTACCGCGGCCTGCGCGGCGGCTACCGCCAGGGCCCGGTGCATGTGGCGCTGGCCACCGGCAAGCTCAAGGGTGCCACCGCCGCCGCCGACGTGACCGCCAACAACATCGCCGGCTGGTACGACTTCGGCGTGGTCAAGCCCTCGTTCATCTGGGCCAGCGAGAAGACCGCCACCGCCAAGATCACGGCCTTCCAACTGGGCGCCAGCGCACCGATCGGCGCCAGCGAACTGCGCGCCTCGGTGGGCCGCTACGACACGTCGGGCAACAATGCCGACTGGACCAAAGTGTCGCTGGGCTACGGCTACAACCTGTCCAAGCGCACCCAGCTCTACACCAGCTATGGCCACATCAGCAACAAGGCCGGCGCCCAGCGCGCCATCAACATCCAGGGCCTGGGCGCTGCCGGCACCACGCTGGGCGGCACCTCCAGCGGCTACGAAGTGGGCATGCGCCACTTCTTCTGATCGACGTTTTCTCCGAGGTTGACTTGGCCTGCCACGGCCCGGGATTTATCCCTGGGCCTGGCAGGCTTTTTTGCGGTCGGGGGCCTCGTGCCCTGTGAAAGAATCAGGTCACCGCAGTTGCCCATCTGCCCCGTGCCACGACGCCGCCCCAGCCCCACCCCTGCCGAACCAACCCAAATCCCCCCTGCGCCCGCCAGCCCCTGGGCTGACCTGGACGAGCACGGCAGCGGTCTGGCGGTGGACAACTTCATCACCTCCTGGATGAACCAGCTCAGCCACGCGCTGCGCCGCCATCTGACCTTGAGCTACGCCGACCCTTTTGGCGTCAGCGTGGCCGAGTGGCGCATGCTGGCCTTCATCGCCCACGAGGGCCAGTTATCGCTCTCGCAACTGGCCCAGCTCTCCAGCACCGACAAGGCCCTGGTCAGCCGCACGCTGAAACTGCTGGAACACCGCGGCCTGGTGCAATTGCAGGCCAGCGGGCGCGGTCGCGCCCGCAAGCTGTTGTGCCGCCTCAGCCCCGCCGGGCTGGACCTGCACGACCAGATGATCCGCGTGGCCCGAGAACGCCAGGCCGCCATGCTGCGCGTGCTCAGTCCCACCGAGCGGCAGGGGCTTTACGAGGCACTGAATAAACTCAAGGCCGAATGCACCCGACTGGACCGGCAGCATGACATCACCGACCAGAGCGGAGCCCCGCGTCACAAGAAGGTCACCAGACCGACGGCGCTCGATGGTCTATAAAGACACTGACCTACGCCGCCACAGCCCGTCATTGACGTGCAAGCCTCCTGAGGCCCAATCGGACAAAAAGCAGGCCTCTCCGCCTGCAGAAAGAGACGCATGAGTGAGCCCAGCCGCAGCGGCTACATCCTGCGAGCAACCGCGTTCTACCTGCTCTTCGGGCTGGGCTGGATCGTGTTGTCAGACCGGGTGCTGCTGGCGCTGACCAACCCGCTGGACCTGGCGGCCCTGTCGGCGGCCAAGGGCATCTTTTTTGTGCTGGCGTCCGCGGCAGCCCTGTTCATGGCCTTGCGCTCGGTGCCGGGAGGCCGGGTCGCGGCCAGCGATTCAGGGCTGCCCGAGCCGGCGCCTCGGGTCAGCACCGGCCAGCGTTGGCTGAGCTATGGATTCGCTTTGCTGATCACCGGCTGCATGCTGCTGGTCCATCAGGCCATGACCCCCATGGATACGGGACACCCGCAGTTCATCCTGTTCGTGCTGCCCATCGCCCTGAGCGCGCTGGTGGGCGGCCTGGGCCCGGGTTTGCTGGCCACGTTCACGGCGCTGATCGGCGTCGATCTCACGTCACAGCCTGCACTGCACAGCCTGGCCGCTTCGCCGCAAAACCAGTTCCGCTGGGGCCTGCTGCTGGTCAACGGTCTGGTGCTGAGCCTGCTCAGTGATCGCCTGCGGCGCGCCAGTGCGCGATTGCGGCGCAGCAGCCGGCTGCTCAATGCGGTGGTCAGCGGCACCTCGGATGCGGTGTTCGTGAAGGACCGGCATGGGCACTACCTGCTGGCCAATGCCGCTGCCGGGGCCTTCGTTGACCGGGACCCTGCGGGCATGCTCGGCGCCACCGATGCGCAGCTGTTCAACACGGCATCGGCGCGGCACCTGCGCGAGCTCGATCTGCAGGTGATGCAAAGTGCCCGGGTGCAGACCCATGAAGAAGGACTGACCACCCTGGCCGGCCAGCAGCGTGTGTTCATGGTCACCAAAGGCCCCGTGGTCGACGAGGCCGGAACAGTCAGCGGGCTGTTTGGCATTGCACGCGACATCACCCGCCTGAAAGCCGACCAGGAACGCCTGCAAGCCAGCGAGGCTGCACTGCGTGAACGCGAACAGCAACTGGCCCGGGTGCTGCAGGGCTCCGATCAGGGCTACTGGGACTGGCACCTGCCCAGCAATACCTTCCTGGTCAGTGAACGCTGGGAAACCATGCTGGGCTTCGAGCCGGGCGAAATGGACGTGGCCACCCACCGCTGGCCCGAGCTCGTGCACCCCGAAGACCTGACCACCGCCATGGCCTCGATCGAGCGCCACCTGAAAGGCGAGAGCGACGCCCACGTGGTGGAAATCCGCTGCCGTACCAAGCAGGGCGGCTGGCGCTGGATCCTGTCGCGCGGGAGCGTCGTCCAGCGCGGCGACGATGGGCAGCCCCTGATCATGGCGGGCACGCACACCGACATCACCGAGCGCAAGCAATCCGAACTCGCGCTGCGCGAAGCCAGTGTGGTGTTCGAGAGCAGCCACGAAGGCATCATGATGGTCAACCCGGACGGGTTGATCACCAAGGTCAACCCCGCCTTCATGCGCATCACCGGCTACTCAGAAGCGGAGGTCAGCGGGCAATCCCCCCGCTTGCTGGCCTCCGGGCAACACGGCGAGCCGTTCTACCAGGAGCTGTGGCGGGCCTTGCAGCAGCACGATTTCTGGCGCGGCGAGATCTGCAACCGACGCAAGAGCGGTGAGCTGTACGTGGCCCAGGAAACGATCTCGGTGGTGCGCGACCCGCAGGGTCAGGTGCTGCACTACATCGGCGTTTTTGCCGACATCAGCCAACTCAAGGCCCATGAGGCCGAGCTGGACCGCGTGGCGCACTACGACCTGCTCACCGGGCTGCCCAATCGCCGCCTGCTGTCAGACCGCATGAGCCAATCGATCCGGCGCTCGCAGCGCAGCGGCCATCCCAGCGCGGTGTGCGTGCTTGATCTGGATGGTTTCAAAGGCATCAACGACCGCCATGGCCACAGCGTGGGCGACCAGTTGCTGGTGGCACTGAGTGGCCGCCTGCAGCAGGTGCTGCGCGCCGAAGACACACTGGCACGCACCGGGGGTGACGAGTTCGTGCTGGTGCTGTCGGAGGTCGGATCCACCGAAGAATGCACGCTGATCCTCGACCGCCTGCTGCAAGCCGTGCGCCTGCCCTGCGTGCTCACGCCCGATCTGAGCCTGGGCGTGAGCGCCAGCATCGGTGTAAGCCTGTACCCGGCCGACAATGCCGACCCCGACACCTTGCTGCGCCACGCCGACCAGGCCATGTACCTGGCCAAGCAGGCCGGCAAGAACCGCTATCAGTTGTTCGACCCTGAAAGTGACCGCCTGGCGCAGGCCCACCGACAAGGCCTGGAAGCGCTGGAGCAGGCCCTGGCGCAGGGCGAGTTCGTGCTGTACTACCAGCCCAAGGTGGACCTCGACAGCGGCGAGGTCATCGGCGCCGAAGCCCTGATCCGCTGGCAACACCCCGAACGTGGCCTGCTGCCGCCGGCCGACTTTCTGCCGCAGCTGCACGGCAGCGCGCTGGAGCCATCTCTGGGCGAGTGGGTCATTGCCAGCGCCCTGGATCAACTCAGCCGCTGGATCGCTCAAGGCCTGCCCATGAAGGTGAGCGTCAACATCAGCGCCAACCACCTGTTGCAACCCGAGTTCTGCGCCCGCCTGGCCCAGGCCCTGGCCCGCCACCCCGAGGTGCCCCCCGCCCACCTGGAGTTGGAGGTGCTGGAGAGCGCCGCCATCGCCGACATGGGCCAGGCTGTCGACATCCTGCGCAACTGCCGGGCCCTGGGGGTGCGCTTTTCCCTCGATGACTTCGGCACCGGCTACTCCTCGCTCACCTACCTGCGCCAGTTGCCCGTGGACACGCTGAAGATCGACCAGAGCTTTGTACGCGACATGCTCACCGACGCCGACGACCTGCGCATCGTGCAAAGCGTCATCCAGTTGGCCGGCGTGTTCCATCGCCAGGTGATTGCCGAAGGCGTGGAAACCCTGGAGCATGGTGCCCGGCTGCGCCAGATGGGCTGCCACTGCGCACAAGGCTATGGCATCGCCCGCCCCATGCCCGCCCAGGACCTGCCCGGCTGGTGCGCCGGTTGGTTGCAGGCTCAGGCCTGGCAACACCTCTGAACTGGCCTCGAAGGCCTGAAGGCCCCCCCATGCTGTCCCACATCTTCATCGGCATCACCGACTTCGAACGCGCCCTGCGCTTCTACCGCCCCGTGCTGGCCAGCCTGGGCATCGAAGAGCGCTTCTGTGACCCTGAACGCCCCTGGGCCGGCTGGCACAGTGCCGGCGGCCAGCGCCCCCTGTTCGTGATCGCCCACCCCCACGACGGCCAGCCGCCGGCCCCCGGCAACGGCCAAATGACTGCCTTCCTGGCCCCCACCCGAGCCGCAGTCCACGCCGCCCACGCGGCCGCCCTGGCCCACGGCGGCACCTGCGACGGCCCCCCCGGCCCCCGCCCGCACTACCACGCCCACTACTACGGCGCCTACTTCAAAGACCCCGACGGCAACAAACTCGCCGTCGCCTGCCACACCCCCGAAAAGACCCCGTGAACGGCCCTCAAAAAGGGCCAGGAACCAAAAACGAGGGGGCCACAAGGCCCCCTCTCTTCATCTAGCAGACCTCAAACGGAGTCGTCAGGCCAGCGCCGGGCCGCCCGAAGGCGGACAGTTTGCGATGGGAAATGTGCGTCAGTGGGCGCCGCGAGTCTTGTCTTGAATTCGGCAGGCGTCAAACGAAGAGGTCAGGCCGGCGCCGGGCCGCCCCAAGGCGGCCTGCGGCCCCCTCGGGGGGCAGCGACCACACGAAGTGAGGGAGCGTGGGGGCTCACAGTCCAGGCCACCCCACCCTCGCCAACGACTCGTTGTCCCAGCCTTTGCGCCCCGTCAGCTCCTCGCCCACCCAGTCAGGCAGGTCGACCGCGGTCTGCTCGCTGGGCAGCTCGACCTCCACCGTGTACAGGCCTTCCAGCCCGCCGTGGTAGCGGTCCACCTCGAAGGTGTGGCCCTGGTGCTCGATGAAAAAGCGCGTCTTCTCCAGGGCATAGGCGCCCGGCTGGCGCGCCATCTGCTGGGCATCGACCACCGGGATCTCGTACTCCCACTCATGGCGGGTGGCTGCACTCAGGGGCGCACTCTTGAGCGTGAGCCAGGCCCGGTCCTGCGACACCCGCACCCGCAACAGCACCGCGCCCTTGGCCAGGTACGCCTGCAGAAAATGGGAGCCGCTCAGGCCCTCCAGAATCGCCGGGGTCCTGAGTTTGAATTTGCGTTCGATTTCCAAGGCCATGGTGATTTCCTCCTGAAGGCTGCCGCTGCTTTTTGAATGAGGCCCGATTGTGTCGCACCGCCACCCCAGCGCCAGGCTCGTGAGACCCCACATCGTCATTTCAGATGATTGAAAGTCATTCACAAGACAGTCAAGCTACAAGCCCATGCCGGATGATGGACAAGTCATCCGCCCCAACGCCCTCTCACCCACGGCCCCACCCAACCTGCCCCACCGCTGCCATGAACCTGCATGACGCCATCGCCTCGCGCCGCTCGGTGCGCGACTTTCTGGACACCCCAGTCCCCGAAGCGGTGATACGCCGCGTGCTGGAGCATGCGCTGCGCGCGCCCTCCGGGGGCAACCTGCAGCCCTGGCACCTGCATGTGCTCACCGGCGCGCCACTGGCCGACTTCAAGGCCCAGATGCAGCAGCGCCTGCAAGACGAGGCGGCCGGCAGCGCGGCGCCCGAGCCCGGTGAATACACGGTTTACCCGCCCGAGCTGGTCTCGCCCTACCGCGAGCGCCGCTTCCAGGTGGGCGAGGCCATGTACGCCGAGCTGGGCATCCCGCGCGAAGACAAGGCCGGTCGGCTGCGCTGGTTTGCCCGCAACTACGCCTTCTTCGGGGCCCCGCTGGCCTTGTTCTGCAGCGTGGACCGCCGCATGGGCCCACCGCAATGGTCCGACCTGGGCATGCTGCTGCAGACCCTGATGCTGCTGTTGCGCGCCGAAGGCCTGGACAGCTGTGCCCAGGAATGCTGGGCGCGCTACCCGCAGACCGTGGGCCAGACCCTGAAGCTGCCCCCCGAGCGCATGCTGTTCGCGGGCATGGCCATCGGCTACGCCAACCCCGAGCACCCGGTGAACCGCCTGCAGACCGCGCGGGCACCCCTGTCCGAGGTGGTCGAGTTCATCGGCTTCTGAGCCCGCACCGCCGACCCAGCCCGGCCGCTCAGGCCGTGGACAGGCGGTGGTCCTTGAACTGCTCGCGCAATTTCGTCTTCAGCAGCTTGCCCGTGGCGGTGTGCGGCAGGCTGTCGACAAACACCACGTCGTCGGGCAGCCACCACTTGGCGATGCGCTCGCCCAGGTGCGCCAGCACCGAGGCGGCATCGACCTCGGCGCCCGGGCGCTTGACGGCCACCAGCAAGGGGCGCTCCTGCCACTTGGGGTGAGGCAGGCCGATCACCGCGGCCTCCAGCAGGCCCGGGTGCGAGCAGGCCGCGTTCTCCACGTCGATGGACGAGATCCACTCGCCGCCCGACTTGATCACGTCCTTGGCGCGATCCACCAGTTGCAGGTAACCATCGGGGTCGATGGTGGCCACATCGCCGGTCGGAAAGTAACCCTCGGCATCGAGCACCGCCCCACCCTCACCCCGGAAATAGCCGCTGCAGATCCAGGGGCCTCGCACATGCAGGTGACCATAGGCCACGCCATCCCAGGGCAGGGTCTGGCCTGCCGCGTCGACGATCTTCAGGTCCACCCCCCAGACACCCCGGCCCTGCTTGAGCTTGACCTTGAGCAGCGCATCGCCGTCCAGCTCGGCGTGCTTGGGCAGCAGCTTGCTGATCACGCCGATGGGGCTGGTCTCGGTCATGCCCCAGCCCTGCACCACCTCGGCGCCAAAATCATTCTCGAAGCGCTCGAGCACTGCGCGCGACACCGCCGCCCCGCCGATGCCGATGCGCTTGACCCCGATCTCGCGCGGGTTGATCTGCGGGTGGGCGTCCAGGTACTGGAACAGCATCAGCCACACCGTGGGCACGCCCTGCGAGAAGGTGCAGCGCTCGTCACGCATCAGGGTGTAGACGCTCTGCCCGTCCAGGTGCGGCCCCGGCAGCACCAGCTTGGCCCCCACCATGGCCGCCGCATAGGGCGTGCCCCAGGCATTGGCGTGGAACATGGGCACGATGAGCAACAAGGTCTCGGACGAGCTGATGCCAAAGGTGTCGGGGGCCAGCTCCATCAGCGTGTGCAACACGGTGGAGCGGTGCGAATACAGCACCCCCTTGGGGTTGCCGGTGGTGCCCGAGGTGTAGCACAGCGAAGAGGCCGACTTCTCGTCGAACTCGGGCCAGACATAGTCGCCGCTCTGGGCGTCCAGCAACTCCTCGAAGCACAGCAGGTTTGGCACCGCGATGGCGGGCATGTGGGCCCGGTCGGTCATGGCCACGAAGGCGCGCACCGACGTGAGCTGGGGGGCCAGTTGCGCCACCAGGGGCGCAAAGCCGATGTCGAAGAACAGCACCTGATCTTCAGCGTGGTTGATGATGTAGTCGATCTGCTCGGGGAACAGGCGCGGGTTCACGGTGTGCAGCACCGCCCCCATGCCCGACACCCCGTAATACAGCGCCAGATGCCGGTACGAGTTCCAGGCCAGCGTGCCCACCCGGTCACCCGGGCGGATGCCCAGTGCCCCCATGGCCTGGGCCACCTGCCGGGCCCGGTCGCGCAGGCCGCGCCAGGTGGTGCGGTGGGTGGGCCCCTCGGGCAGGCGCGAGACGATCTCGGTGTCGGGGTGGAAGGTGGCGGCGTGCTCGATCAATGATGAGATCAGCAGCGGGCGGTCTTGCATCAGTCCTTGCATGGGGTCCTCCTGGATCGGGGTCTCAGCCGCCGTACAGGCCGCCAAAGGCCTCGTAGTCCTTGCCATTGAAGCGCTGCAGCACCTTCTTCTCGATCGGGTAGAAATCGTCAGGGCCGGTCTTGACCTCGATGCCCGGGTACAGGCCCGGCGGCGTGAAGTTGAGGCTGGCGGCCTGCTTCATGATGTTCTCGCGCGTCAGGTTGTCGCCGGCCTGGCGCAGCACCTGGGCCAGCGTGGCGGCCACCGAGTAGCCCAGCACATTGAGGGTGTCCTCCGGATCGCCCGCCGGGTAGTACTGCTTCATCACCGCCACGTACTCGGCCACCTCCTTCACGCCCTTGGCCGCCGGATCGGACGGGGCCAGCAAGTAGGTGGAAGAGATCACGCCGGTGGCGTTGTCCAGGCCTGCAGGCTTGAGCACCGAACTCAGGGATTGCGACACACTGACCAGGTAGTGCGTGGGCTTCCAGCCCAGTTCGGCCGCCTTGCGGATGGCCTGGGCCGCGAACTTGGGCGTGCTGATGTTGAAGAACACATCGGCCCCGGACGATTTGAACGTGACCATCTGGCTGTCGATGGTGGGGTCGGTCACCTCATAGGTCAGGTGCTGCACGATCTGGGTCTTGGCCTTGTCGCCCAGGGCGTCGGTGAAGCCCTTCATGAAGTCCTTGCCGAAGTCGTCGTTCTGCATCAACACGGCAATGCGCGCATTGGGCCTGGTGGCCAGGATGTGCTGGGCGTAGGCCCGGGCCTCGGCCTGGTAGGTGGGCTGCCAGCCCATGGTCCAGGGGAAGTTCTTGGGGTCGCCAAAGCGCGTGGCGCCGGTGTTCACGAACAACTGCGGGATCTTCTTGGCCGTCAGGTAGCGCTGCACCGCCATGTTCTGCGCCGTGCCCAGCGAGGCGAACATCAGCAGCACCTCGTCCTGCTCGACCAGCTTGCGCGTCTGCTCCACCGACTTGGCCGGGTTGTAGGCATCGTCCTGGGCCAGGAAATTGATCTTGCGCCCGTTGATGCCCCCCGCCGCATTGAGGCGATCGAAATAGGCGGCCATCGCCTTGCCGGCGGTGCCATAGGCCGAGGCAGGGCCCGAATAGGGTGACAGGCTGCCAATCTTGATCTCGGTGTCGCTGGCGCCAGGGTCGTACTTTTTCTGCGCCTGCGCCGCCAGGGGCAGCGCACAGGCCAGCAGCACGCCGGCCGCAGCCAGCTTGAAATGCCGACGCAGGCCGGCTTGGAAGCGAGTGAGCATGAGGTGTCTCCGAGGTGTTGTGGGCAGGCCGGGGCCAGGGCGCCCTGCGGACAGCCTGCGGGCATCGTAGAAGCCGCCCCCAGCACTCACATCGTCGGAACTGACGATATTGCCGGTGCCCGGTTCGCGCCGTTGCCGGCACGTTGATCAGGCCTTGTTCACCCCTGAATGCGCCGCACAGAAAAGTCGGCCCTGGGGAATAATCGTCGGGATGACTGCTGCTGCCTCCACCTCGATCTGGGCGCCTTTGCGCCAACCCGCGTTCAGAGGCCTGTGCCTGTGCGGCGGCATCTTCTTCATCGGCAGCGGCATGCAGTCGATGGCGGCGGCCTGGCTGATGATCGAGCTGACCGGCTCGTCCTTTCTGGCCGCCCTGGTGCAGACCGCGGTGTTCCTGCCCATGTTTTTGCTGGCCTTGCCGGCCGGCGTGCTGGCCGACACCACCGACCGCCAGCGCCTGATCTCGGGCTCGCTGCTGGCCCTGGGCGCCGCCTCGGCCTTGCTGGCCTTGCTGGTGCTGGGGGGCTGGGGCGGCCCCCACTCGGTGCTGTTGCTGATCCTGGTCTGCGGCTGCTGCCTGGCGGTGCTGACGCCGGCCTGGAACTCGTCCGTGATCGACCCCGTGCCGCGCGAGGAGTGGCCGCAGGCCATCACCGCCATCAGCATCGCCTACAACGCGGCCCGCGCCATCGGCCCCACCCTGGCCGGCCTGGTGTTCACGCAGCTGGGCGCCGGCTGGGTGTTTGTGTTCACGGTGGCCTGCACCGGGGTGATGTGGGAGTCGATCCGGCGTTGGCCGCCGCGCCCGCACCCGCCCTCGCGCCTGCCCCCTGAGCGCCTGTGGGGCGGCACCCTGAGCGGGCTGCGCTTTGCCTGGCACTCGCGCATGGTGCTGGCCCAACTGGTGCGGGTGATGGCCTACAGCGCCGCCGGCTCGGCCCTGTGGGCGCTGCTGCCCGTGATTGCCCAGCGCCAGCTGGGCACCGGGGCCCAGGGCTTCGGCCTGCTGATGGGCTGCATGGGCACCGGGGCGGTGCTGATCGGCCTGGTGATCGGCCGGGTGCGGGCCCGTTTCGGCCTGGACCCGCTGATTGCCTGGAGCAGCGCAGTGTTTGCCGCCGCCATGCTGCTGGCGGCCTGGGTGCGCCAATCGGCCGTGGTGTACCTCGCCATGGCGTTTGGCGGGGCGGCTTGGATGGCCGCCCTGTCCACCTTCAACAGCGCCACCCAGGCCAGCGCCCCGCCCTGGGTGCGCTCACGCGCCGTGGCCCTGCACATCGTGGCCTCGCTGGGGGCGTTTGCCATCGGCTCGGCCTTTTGGGGCGCGGTGGCAGAGGTGGCCGGGCTCAATGCCGCCCTCACGGCGGCCGCGGTGGCCATGGTGGCCAGCCTGCTGCTGGCCCGGCCCATGCCCCTGCGCATGGGCGACCGCCATGACGTGACCCAGGCCACCCCCTGGGAGGACCTGTTCGTGGCCGACGAGCCCGAGGCCAACGCCGGGCCGGTGGCGGTGGAGCTGGGCTACCGCATCCTGCCCGGGCAGGACCGGGCCTTTCTGGATGCCGCAGCCCAGCTCAAGGCGCATCGCAAACGCGACGGCGCCACCTTCTGGCGGGTCTACAAGGACCTGGGGGAGCCCTCGCGCTATGTGGAGCGCTTCATCGTCACCTCCTGGGCCGACTACCTGCACCAGCGCGCCCGCTCCACACTGGCCGATCAGGCCCTGGAGGCCGAGGTGCGCCAGCACCTGGCGCCGGGTGAAAGCGTGCACATGTCGCACTACATCGCCGAGCGCTGACGCTCCAGATAAGCCAGAAACTCATCGGCAGGCAAGGCCGGGCTGAACAACCAGCCCTGGAACCGGTCGCAGCCCAAGGCCAGCAAGACCTGTCGCTGCTCGGACGTCTCGACATATTCCGCCACCACCTCGACGCCCTGCGAATGCCCGAGGCGGCACACGCAGGAGATGATGTCGCGGTCCACCGCGTTGCGACAGACCTCACGGGTCAGGCTGCCGTCGAGCTTGATGGTGTGCAACTTGAAACGATGCATGTACAGCAGCGAGGTGCTGCCCATGCCAAAGTCATCCATGGACAGCAGCAGGCCCTGAGCGTTCAGTTCGGCCAGCGAGCGATCGGTCTGCGCGGTGGACGCCAGGGCCTGGCCCTCAGTGACCTCCAGCTCCAGATCGTGGGCCGCCAGCCCGTGCGCCTGCAGCACCTCGCCGACCTGCCTGGACCAGGCCGGGTCTTCCAGCTGCAGGGGCGACATGTTCACGCCGACATGGAAGCCCTCGTGGCCCAGATTGCGCCAGGCGCGCATGTCGCGGGCTGCCTGGTTCAGCGTCCAGCGACCGATCGCAAGAATCAGCGAGCTCTCTTCGGCGATCTTGATGATCACGGCCGGTGAAATGGGGCCGTGCACCGCGTGGGTCCAGCGCAGCAAGGCCTCGGCGCCCACCAGCCGCCCCTCCCGGTCGTGTTGTGGCTGGTAGGCCAGGTGCACACGCGGGCCGCCCAGGTCGGCCTCAAAGTCTCCGAGCAGGGAGCGGGCCACCGCCCCCACCGCGTCGGCCCGCGCCAGCACCCGGGGCTGCACCGCCGTCTGGGTGACCCCCTGCAGCGTGTCCAGTGCCTCGTGGAAATGGGCCGCCAGCCGGGCGGCGCGACGGTCCTCGAAGCGCCGCAGAAAGGGGGCATAGACCAGGGCACTGAGCCCAATGCCAACGGCCTGCACCGCCACCCCCTGCCAGCCCCCCGAGCTCAGGTAGCCCGACAGCAAGGCCGGTGTCGACCAGGTGAGTGCAGCGCCCTCCAGCGGCAAAAACCGCAGATGCACGGCCAGTTCGGCCACCAGGCAGGCGGCGAGTGGCGCCAGCACAAAGGGCAAGAACAAGGTTCGACTCAAGATCAGGGGCAGGCCGAACAACAGCAGCTCATTCACATTGAGCACGGCCGGCAACACCGAATACCAGGCCAGGCGCCGCAAGGCCGGGTCGCGCGCCCGCAGCAGGCTGCACACGATCAGCCCCCAGGTGGCCCCGGCGCCGCCCAGGTGAGCATAGGTGTTGAGGAACATGAGCGAGGCCTGATGCGGTGCATGCCAGAGGGTGCTGTTGGCCACCAGCTCCGAGCCCTGGCCGGCCAGGTAAAGCAACCATTGCCCGCCATTGATGCCCACGGTCCACAACAGCTGATTCACCAGCACAAACACCGGGTCGAGCCACCAGGCACTGAGCCCCCCCTGCCGCGCCCAGACAGGGGCCAGGCCCTGAAAGCCCGTGGCCACTTGCGACAGCCCGGCCGCCACCGCCACCCGCAACAGCCCGACCACGACGAACAGGAGCAAGGCGTAAGCCACCATCTGCAAGGCATAGCCCAGCGAGGCCCCGGCCTCCAGCAGGTTGCGCTCAGACCAGGCCTCGGCGTGGTAGGCCATCGCATGCATGCTCTCGGCCACCAGCACGCCGATCACGATGCTCTGGAACACGCTGGCATAGCCCAGCACCTGGAACTCAGGCCCCTCCAGAGGCAGAACGCACACCAGAAACGCCACCGCGGCCACCGCCGACACGGTGACGATGGAGTGCCGGTTGACGCCATCCTCCTGCTGCAACAGCCGGGTGGTGCGGGCCGCAATCGCCATGGCGCCGAGCAGGCCCATGATCCCGAAGGTGGCATTGAAAAACAGTTGGGCCGCCCGAACCAAGTCCGAGGCCGGCAGTTCGAGGTGGCGCAGCAGGGCGACCAGGGGAGGCAGCTCGGCCAAGCCCAATGCCAAGGCGCCCACGATGGTCATGGGCAACAAGCTCACATAGGCATCCCGTATCGCACCCAGCCACAGGTTCAGGCGATGCCACAGCAAGCGCTGCGACAAAGCGCCGCTCGCACCGTACCGGTTGAAACGCGGGAGGACACGAACAAGATGAAGTGACATGCCGCTCACACCTCGAATGTGGCATTTTTGGCCAATTCTAGGAGCCGACAAAACCCAAAGGTGTTTTTAAGACGACAGACGGACAACCGTCTGTCGTCTAGACCCCCGCATTCAGTGCCCCAGCACCGCCCCTGCAGCCGGGCCACCCGGATCGGCCGTCACCACCCTGTTGCGTCCATGCGCCTTGGCCTGGTACAGGGCGGTGTCGGCCCGCGCCACGGCTTCACTGCCCTCTTCCGGCGGTCGGTATTCGGTCAGGCCGAATGAGACGGTGAAGCGCAGCGTCTGGCCATCAGGCAGGGGAACGGCCAGGGACTCGACATGCTGGCGCAGGCGTTCCAGGGCCTGGCTGGCCTGCACGGGGTCGGAGCCCCCCAGCAGCAGCAGAAACTCCTCGCCCCCCCAGCGCGCCAGCACATCGCCTTCGCGCAGCAGCGGCATGAGTTCGGAGGCAAAGCGGCGCAACACCAGATCACCGACCGCATGGCCGCACCGGTCGTTGACCGACTTGAAGTGATCGAGATCGGCCAGCGCCACACAAAACCCGGCCCCACGGCGGGCCTGGGCGCAGCGCTCCTGCAGCTTTTCAACGGCGCGGCGCCGGTTCATCAGGCCGGTCAGTTCGTCCTGGCCGGCCTGTTCGTCCAGCCGCGCCAGGGCACGCTGCAGTTCAGACTTCTGCCGATTCAGCTGGACCCGCAAATTGCTTTGGCGCCCGGCCAGCAGGGCAAAGGCGGGCAGCACCGTCAGCACGATGATGAAGTTGGCCAATTCCTCGCCCGCCGGGTAGCGGCTGGGCTGCCAGTGCGGCAGGGTGGCCATGGCCAGGGCATACAGCGACACCACGAAGGCGGTCAACCAGCGCACCTGGCGCGCCGACAGCGCAAAGATGCTGAACACCAGCGCCAGGCAGGCCATGGCCAGGGAGGGGCCCCGCATCGGGCCCACCGCAGCGTAGCAGGCCACGGCCGACACCGAGGAGTAGGCGATCTGTGGCACGGTCAGGGTCGGGTCGCGCCAGCGCAGCCCGAACCCCAGCGACAGGCCCAGCAACACCCAGAGGGTAAGGGCCATCGACAACGGCGCCCACACCAGCACAAAGGCCCAGGAGGCATGGCCCAGCCGGGCCGCGATCGCCATGAACAGAATGCCCCCGATCTGGCAGATCAGGGCCGCCAGGGCCTGCAGCTGCCAGTAGCGCACGCGCCGTGCGTCCCGCACCGGGCTGGCAAGCGGTATGGGAAGTTCTGCGGGTGCCTCGGCACGGCCCGCCTGCCAGGACGAAGTGGAAACATAGGACAAGTGTTGGCTCCCTGCCCCATCTCAGCGACCACGCCGGCCGGGGACTGCAAGATCATGACGTGAAGAGAGCGGTTTTGTACAGAGCCCATCGTCTGCTGCCCCCTTCCCAAGGCATGACCCGCCCGCTCGCAGACGGGCAGCAGGGCGCTCAGCGGCCGGATTTTTACGCTTTTTATACGGCCCCCAGACCCAATTCAACCCGCTTTTTACGCCTGAAATCCTACGCTTGGCCCATCGTTTTTCACCTCGATGGAGCGTTGATATGGACATCGCCTGGCTCGCCTGTGCGGCCTTGCTGGGGGGCCTGATGGCCGCCCTCACCCGGGGCCTGCAGGCCCTTGAACCCCGCGCGGGAGACGCGTCATGAGCGCCGCCGAGGGGCTCTACGGCCTGGGCGCCGGGCTCGCATGCGGCCTGCTGGCCTACCTCGTGCTGGCGCTGATCCGCGCCGAGGAGTTCTGAATGACCATGACTCCCTCCGCCTGGGGCCTGCTGGCCCTGTACCTGGTGCTGCTGCTGGCCCTGGCCTGGCCGCTGGGTCGCTACCTCGCCGCCCTGTGTGCCGGGCGCCTGCCCGCCTGGATGCTGCGCACCGAAGCCGCCCTGTTGCGCCTGGGTGGCCAGGGCAGCGAAGCCCCGATGCGCTGGACCCACTACGCCTACGCCTTGCTGGCCTTCAACCTGCTGGGCGTGTTGGCGGTGTATGCCCTGCAGCGCCTGCAGGGCTGGCTGCCCTTGAACCCGCAGGCCTTTGCTGCCGTGTCGCCCGACTCGGCCTTCAACACCGCCGTGTCCTTTGTCACCAACACCAACTGGCAGGGCTACTCGGGTGAATCCACCATGAGCTACCTGACCCAGATGCTGGCGCTGACGGTGCAGAACTTCGTCTCGGCCGCCACCGGCATCGCGGTGGTGTTCGCGCTGATCCGGGGCTTTGCTGCGCGCTCGGCCCAGGCCATCGGCAATTTCTGGGTCGACCTGACGCGCGCCACCGTGTGGCTGCTGCTGCCCCTGTCACTGCTGCTGGCGCTGGTGATGGTGGGCCAGGGCGTGATCCAGAACTTCAGCCCCTACCAGGAAGTACACACGCTGGAAACCCAGGCCTACACCCAGCCCAAGCTGGGGGCCGATGGCCAGCCCGTGCTCGACGCCCAGGGCCAGCCGGTGCAGGAGGCCCAGAGCACCGACACCCAACTGCTGCCCATGGGCCCCGTGGCCTCGCAAGAGGCCATCAAGATGCTGGGCACCAATGGCGGTGGCTTCTTCAATGCCAACTCGGCCCATCCGTATGAGAACCCGGGGGCTTTCAGCAACCTGCTGCAGATGCTGGCCATCTTCCTGATCCCGGCGGCCCTTTGCCTGGCCTTCGGCATCGAGGTGGGCGACCGGCGTCAGGGCGTGGCGGTGCTGGCCGCCATGACGCTGATGTTCGTGGCCGCCGTGCTGGTGATCACCCCGGCCGAACAGGCCGGTAACCCGCAGCTGACCGCCCTGGGCGTGGACCAGATCGCCAGCCTGCAGCAGGCGGGCGGCAACATGGAGGGCAAGGAGACGCGCTTCGGCGTCAACGCCAGTGCGCTGTTCGCGGTCATCACCACCGCCGCCTCCTGCGGCGCCGTGAACGCCATGCACGACTCGCTCACCCCCCTGGGCGGCATGGTGCCGCTGGTGATGATGCAGCTCGGCGAGGTGGTCTTCGGCGGCGTGGGCACCGGCCTGTACGGCATGCTGGTGTTCGCGGTGCTGGCGGTGTTCATCGCCGGGCTGATGATCGGCCGCACGCCCGAATACCTGGGCAAGAAGATCGAGGCCTACGAGATGAAGATGACCTCGATCGCCATCCTGGTCACCCCCATCGTGGTGCTGGTGGGCACGGCCGTGGCGGTGCTGGCCGAGGCCGGCCGGGCCGGCGTGGCCAACCCGGGGGCGCACGGCTTCAGCGAGATCCTGTACGCCTTCACCTCGGCCGCCAACAACAACGGCAGCGCCTTTGCCGGGCTGTCGGCCAACACCCCGTTCTACAACCTGATGCTGGGCCTGGCCATGTGGCTGGGGCGCTTTGGCGTGATCGTGCCGGTGCTGGCCATGGCCGGCGCCCTGGCCCGCAAGCAGCGCCTGCCGGCCAGCGCCGGCACCCTGCCCACGCATGGGCCGCTGTTCGTCGTCCTGCTGGTGGGCACCGTGCTGCTGGTGGGCTTGCTGAACTATGTGCCGGCCCTGGCACTGGGCCCGGTGGTCGAGCACTTCATGCTCTGGCCGATCCATTGAACCCGCCCAAGAAGGAACCCAAATCATGAGTCAATCCAGCGGTTTCGCACTCTTCGACCCGGCCCTGGTCAAGCCCGCCATCGGGCAGGCCTTTGCCAAACTCAACCCGCGTGTGCAATGGCGCAACCCGGTGATGTTCGTGGTCTACGTCGGCAGCCTGTTCACCACCGTGCTGGGCCTCCAGGCCCTGGGCGGTCAAGGCGAGGCCTCGCCCCTGTTCATCTTCAGCGTGGCGGTGTGGCTGTGGTTCACCGTGCTGTTCGCCAACTTCGCCGAAGCCCTGGCCGAGGGGCGCAGCAAGGCGCAGGCTGCCTCGCTGCGCAACATCCAGCAGACCGGCTGGGCCAAGAAGATGCAGCACCCGCGCCACGGCAGCCCCTGGCTGCCGCTGGAGTCGCCCCTGCTGCGCAAGGGGGACGTGGTGCTGGTCGAGGCCGGCGACGTGATCCCGCTCGACGGCGAGGTGATCGAAGGCGTGGCCTCGGTGGACGAATCGGCCATCACCGGCGAATCCGCTCCCGTGATCCGCGAATCGGGGGGCGACTTCTCGGCCGTCACCGGCGGCACGCGGGTGCTCTCCGACTGGCTGGTGGTGTGCATTGGCGTGAACCCGGGCGAGAGCTTCATCGACCGCATGATCAGCATGGTGGAAGGCGCCAAGCGCCAGAAGACCCCCAACGAGATCGCGCTCAACATCCTGCTGGCAGCACTGACCATCGTGTTCCTGGTGGTCACCGTGACGCTGCTGCCGTACTCGGTGTTCAGCGTGCAGGCCGCGCAAAGCGGTGCCCCGGTCACCATGACCGCCCTGGTGGCCCTGCTGGTGTGCCTGATCCCGACCACCATTGGCGGGCTGTTGAGCGCCATCGGCGTGGCCGGCATGAGCCGCATGATGCAGGCCAACGTGATCGCCACCTCAGGCCGCGCGGTCGAGGCAGCGGGCGACGTGGACGTGCTGATGCTCGACAAGACCGGCACCATCACCCACGGCAACCGCCAGGCCGCCACCCTGCTGCCCGGCATCGGCCACACCGAGGCCGCCCTGGCCCAGGTGGCCTGGCTGGCCTCGCAGTCTGACGAGACTCCCGAGGGTCGCAGCATCGTGACGCTGGCGGCGCAAAAGCTGAATGCATCGGCCCTTGAACGCCTGCAGGCCGGCCTGGGCCAGGCCCTGCCCGTGCCCTTCACCGCCCAGACCCGCATGAGCGGCGTCGACCTGCCCGAGGGTGGCCCCACCCGGGTGCTGCGCAAGGGAGCGGTGGATGCCGTGCGCCGCCACGTGGAGGCCCTGGGCGGGCGCATGCCGCCTGAACTGGTGCGCGCCGCCGAAGAGGTGGCGCGCCGCGGCAGCACACCGCTGGTGGTGGCCGATGGCGCGGTGGCCGTGGGCGTGGTCGAGCTCAAGGACATCGTCAAGTCGGGCATCAAGGAGCGCTTCGAGGCCCTGCGCCGCATGGGCATCAAGACCGTGATGATCACCGGCGACAACCCGCTCACGGCGGCCGCCATCGCCGCCGAGGCCGGCGTGGACGACTTCCTGGCCGAAGCCACCCCCGAGGCCAAGCTGGCGCTGATCCGGCAATACCAACAGCAGGGACGCCTGGTGGCCATGACCGGCGACGGCACCAACGACGCCCCGGCCCTGGCCCAGGCCGACGTGGCCGTGGCCATGAACTCGGGCACCCAGGCCGCCAAGGAGGCGGCCAACATGGTCGACCTCGACTCCAACCCCACCAAGCTGCTGGAGGTGGTGGAGACCGGCAAGGCCCTGCTGATGACCCGCGGCTCGCTGACCACCTTCTCGATCGCCAACGACGTGGCCAAGTTCTTCGCCATCATCCCGGCCATCTTCGTGGTGACCTACCCGCAGCTGGGGGCGCTCAACATCATGGCCCTGGCCAGCCCCAGCTCGGCCATCCTGTCGGCGGTGATCTTCAACGCGCTGGTGATCGTGTTCCTGATCCCGCTGGCCTTGAAAGGGGTGCGCTACCGCGCCATCGGCGCCGCCGCCCTGCTGCGCCGCAACCTGCTGATCTACGGCCTGGGCGGTCTGGTGGTGCCTTTTGCCGGCATCAAGCTGATCGACCTGCTGCTGGTGGCGCTGCACCTCGCCTGAAGCTCACGTGAACCTCATCCAACCCTGACTCGAGAATCGCCATGTCTCATTCCATGCCTCCCCTGGTCCGACCCGCCCTGGTGTTTTTCATCGCCCTGAGCGCGCTCACCGGGGTGCTCTACCCCCTGGCCGTCACCGGCCTGGGCCAGGCCCTGTTTCCCGACCAGGCCAACGGCAGCCTGCTGCTGCGCGAGGGCCGCCCCGTGGGCTCGCGCCTGATCGGCCAGAGCTTCTCCGACCCCGCCCACTTCTGGGGCCGCCCCTCGGCCACCGGCCCCATGGCCTACAACGCCGGCGCCTCCAGCGGCTCCAACCAGGGCCCGCTGAACCCCGCCCTGACGGAAGTGGTGAAGGCCCGCATCGCCGCCCTGCGCGAGGCCGACCCCGATCAGAAAGCCCCGGTGCCGGTGGACCTGGTGACGGCTTCGGCCAGCGGGCTGGATCCGCACATCAGCCCGGCCGCGGCGGCCTACCAACTGCCGCGCGTGGCCCGGGCACGCCACCTGGACCCGGCGCGGCTGCAGGCCTTGGTCGAGCAGCACACCGAGCGCCCCCTGGTCGGCGTGCTGGGCGAAGCCCGGGTGAACGTGCTGACCCTCAACCTGGCGCTGGACGCGCTGCACTGAAAGGACGCTGACATGGCCTATGCCGCCTATGCCGAAGTCTTTGGCGCCAATGCCCTGGAAGATCAGGCGCTGCGCCCCTGCAAGCCAGAGCTGTGGGTGCTGGACTTGCGCGTGAGCGTTGATCTGGCACGCCAGGCGCGCCAGATCTTGGCAAACTGCCCCGGCGTGGGCGTGCTGCGCTGCCGACCACACCCCCTGATGCGCGAGGTCGACCTGGAGGTTCTGCTGCCGGCCCGGCAACACGCAGCCGTGGTGCACGCCGTGCTGGCCGGCCTGCCCAATGCCCAGTTTGGACGCCTGCAAAACTGGGCGCGTGTGATGCGCCACCAAGGAGAACGCCATGCTGGATGATCTGGGCTTGGCCTTGTGCGCGCTGGCGGTGCTGGCCTTGCCCATGGCGCTGGCCTGGCTGCTGACCCGCCGGGCAAAATGAAGCCTCAAAGGAGTTCTGCTTGGCCTTAGCCACTGACGGTCGCCCCGACCCCGACCAATTGCTGGACCAGATCCGCGGCGCCGAAGCGCGCGCCACGCAAGGCCGTCTGCGCATCTATTTCGGTGCCAGCGCGGGCGTGGGCAAGACCTACGCCATGCTGGCCACGGCCCAGCGCGAGCTGGCCGCCGGGCGCGATGTGGTGGTGGGTGTGATCGAGACCCATGGCCGTGGCGACACCGCGGCCCAACTGGCCGGCCTGCCCAGCCTGCCCCTGAAAGAAGTGCCCTACCGCGGTCGCGTGCTGGGCGAGTTCGACCTCGACGCCGCGCTGGCGCGCCGGCCCCAGATCCTGCTGGTGGATGAACTGGCCCACGCCAATGTGGAAGGCAGCCGCCACCCCAAGCGCTGGCAGGACGTGAACGAGCTGCTGGAGGCCGGCATCGAGGTCTGGACGGCACTCAACGTGCAGCACCTGGAAAGCCTCAATGGCACGGTGGGCGCCATCACCGGTGTGCGCGTGCACGAGACCGTGCCCGACACCGTGCTGGACCGGGCCGACGAGATCATCCTGGTCGATGTCACGCCCGACGAGCTGCTGACGCGCCTGAAGGCCGGCAAGGTCTACCTGCCCCAGCAGGCCGAGCGGGCGGCGCAGAACTTCTTTCGCAAGGGCAACCTGATCGCGCTACGCGAGATCGCCCTGCGCCGCACCGCCGAGCGGGTGGAAGACGATGTGCGCCACTACCGGGTGCAGCAGTCGCAAGGGCCGCAGCCGGTGTGGAACACCTCGGGTTCGCTGCTGGTGGGCGTGGACGAGCTGGAGGGTGCCGAGCAGACCGTGCGCGCCGCGGCCCGACTGGCCGGGCAGCTCAACGCACGCTGGCTGGCCACCTATGTCGAGACCCCGCGCCTGCAGCGCCTGCCCTCGGCCGAGCGCGACCGCATCCTGGCCGTGCTCAAGCTGGCCGAGGAGATGGGGGCCATCACCTCGGTGCTGGCCGGTGACGACATCGCGGCCGAGCTGCTCAAGCTGGCGCGCCAGCAAAACTGCGCCACCCTGGTGCTGGGCCGGCCACGCCGGCGCCCGCGCTGGCGCGCCCCACTGGCGCGCCGGGTGGCCGACGCCGCGCCTGAGCTGGACCTGGTCGAAGTGGGCCGCAGCCCCGCCTCGCGCCGCCTGCCCAGCCCTCTGCCCCGTGAGGTCGAAGACGACACCCCGCCCGGGCTGCCCCGCCGCTGGCTGCGCTATGCCACGGCGCTGGCGGTGTCGGTGCTCACCGCGGTGCTGGCCACGCCCCTGATCGGCTGGTTCGACCTGGCCAACATCGTGATGCTGTTCCTGCTGGGCGTGGTGGGCGTGGCGGTCAAGCTCGGGCGCGGGCCGGCGGCGCTGTCGGCCGTGCTCAACGTGGCCGCCTTCGACTACTTTTTCGTGCCGCCGCGCTTCTCGTTCGCGGTCAGCGATGTGCAGTACCTGCTGACCTTTGCGGTGATGCTGGCGGTGGGCCTGCTGACCGGGCAGCTGACGGCCGGGCTGCGCTTTCAGGCGCGCATCACGGCCGGGCGCGAACGCCGGGCGCGCTCGCTGTTCGAGCTGACGCGCGAGCTGTCGTCGGCCCTGCAAAGCCAGCAGGTGGCCGAGATCGGCGAGGCCGCGGTGCGGGCCAGTTTTGGCGGCCAGGTGCGGGTGCTGCTCAGCGACGCCGACGACCACCTGCCGGCACCGCCCGAGCTGCCACCGGGCTTTGACCTGGCGGTGGCCGACTGGGCCTTCCGCAACGGTCAACCGGCCGGGTTGGCCACCAGCACGCTGTCGGCCAGCGCCTGGCATTACCTGCCGCTGAAAGCCCCGATGCGCATCCGTGGCGTGCTGGCCCTGCAGCCAGCGCAGGCCCGCTGGCTGCTGATCCCCGAGCAGTTGCAGCAGCTCGACACCCTGGCTCGGCAGATCGCCATCGCCCAAGAGCGCGTGCACTATGTCGAAGTGGCCCAGCAGGCCCTGGTGCAGATGGAGTCCGAGAGCCTGCGCAGCGCCTTGCTGGCCTCGATCTCGCACGATGTGCGCACCCCGCTCACTGCCCTGATCGGCCTGGCCGAATCACTGCGCGCCTCGCGCCCAGCGTTGGATGCGGAGCAGGACCGCATGGCCCAGGCCATCACCGACGAGGCCCGCCAGCTGCACACCCTGGTCAGCAACCTGCTGGACATGGCGCGCCTGCAAAGCGGCGCCGTGAAACTGCGCAGCGACTGGCAATCGGTTGAAGAAGTGGTGGGCGCCGCCATCCGCCAGGCGGCCCCGGCCCTGGCCGGCCGCCCCGTGCAGGTGCAGCTGCCAGCCGAGCTGCCGCTGGTGGAGTTTGACGCCACCCTGATGGAGCGGGTGCTGGTGAACCTGCTGGAAAACGCGGCCAAGTACGGCCAGCCACCGATCGAGATCCATGCCGGCACCGAGCCCCAGGCCCTGTGGATCACGGTGCGTGACCACGGGCCCGGCCTGCCGGCGGCCATGCGCGGGCGCGAGCACGAGCTGTTCGACACCTTCACGCGGGGTGAGCGCGAATCGGCCACGCCGGGCATGGGCCTGGGCCTGGCGATTGCCCGCGCCATCGTCGAAGCCCACCACGGCCAGATCACGGCCACCGATCTGTCGCAGCGCGGCGGCGGTGCAGAATTCACGCTGCGCCTGCCACGCGGCACCCCGCCCGCCATCGACCCCACCGAGTGACCTGATTGCCATGCCCAGCCCCACCGCCATCCTGATCGAAGACGAGCCGCAGATCCGCCGCTTCGTGCGCGCCGCCCTGGAGGCCGAGGGCTGGCTGGTGCACGAGGCCGAAGGCCTGCGCCGCGGGCTGATCGAGGCGGGCACGCGCAAACCCGATCTGATCGTGCTGGACCTGGGCCTGCCCGATGGCGACGGGCTTGAGCTGATCCGCGACGTGCGTGGCTGGAGCCAGGTGCCCATCGTGGTGCTGTCGGCGCGCAGCGACGAGTCCGACAAGATCGCCGCGCTGGATGCCGGCGCCGACGACTACCTGGCCAAGCCCTTCGGTGTGGGCGAGCTGATGGCCCGGGTGCGCGCCAACCTGCGCCGCCCCCGCGGCCTGCCAACCGAGACCGGCCAGCCCGGCGAGGGCAGCGACCCGGTGTTCCGCTTTGGCGGCGTGGAGATCGACCGGGTGGCCCGGCTGGTGCGGCGCGACGGCCAGTTGGTGCACCTGACCCCGATCGAGTACCGGCTGCTGTCGGTGCTGGTCACCCACGCGGGCCGGGTGCTCACCCACCGCCAGCTGCTGCGCGAGGTGTGGGGCGCCTCGCACACCGAGCAAAGCCACTACCTGCGCATCTACATGGGCCACCTGCGGCAAAAGCTCGAACACGACCCGGCCCAGCCGCGCCACCTGCTGACGGAAACCGCGGTGGGCTACCGGCTGCAGGTCGAGGGCTGAGTCCCTCGGGGCTGTCAGCGGCGCGGAGCAAACACCGGCTCGCGCTTGGCCAGAAAGGCCTGCACGCCTTCGGCAAACTCGGGCCGGTCGATCAGTTCGCGCTGGCGCTCGGCCTCGTGGCGCATTTGCTCGGTCAGGCTGTGCCGGGCCGCGTGCTCGTACACGCTGCGGATCTCGCGCGCGGCATGGGCCGGCAGCCGGGCCAGGCGCTGCGCCAGGGCCAAGGCCTGCTCGGCCAGGGCAGCATCGTCCACACAGGCCCAGGCCAGGCCCCATTGCGCGGCCTGCTCGCCCGACAAGCGCTCGCCCAGCAGCGACAGGGCCACCGCCCGCGAGCGGCCCAGCAAGCGCTCCAGGAACCAGGTGCAACCCAGGTCGGGCACGATGCCCAGGCGGGGCATGAAGGGCAGGTAAAAGTAGGCCGAGCGCGCCACCAGCACCACATCAGCGGCCAGCGCCAGGCCCACGCCCGCCCCCGCACAGGGGCCGTTGACGGCGCTCAGCACCGGGAAGGGCATCTGGCGCAGGTCTTCGATCAGGCGGTTGGACAGCGCCTCCATGGCCGCGGCGGTCTGCTCGCCCAGGCTCTGGCCGGCGGGCGGTGCCTGCATGCTGCCCAGGTCGGCCCCCACACAAAAGCCCTTGCCCGCCCCCGTGAGCACCAGGGCCCGCACGCTGCGGTCGTCGGCCAGGCGGGCCAGGTGTGCACGCAGGGCCTGCTGCAGGGGCAAGGCCAGCGGGTTCAGGCGCTGGGGCAGGTTGAGCCGCAGCAGCGCCACCTCGCCATGGCGTTCTTCCAGCACGGGATCGGGGTCGGGGGTCATGGGGTTTCCTCGTCAGGGGGCTTCAAACAGCATCTGCCGGCCTCAAGGCCTGCGCCGTGCCAGGGCCTGGAGCTTGCGCAGCAGGCCCACCACGCCCCCCGGCAGCACGAACATCAGCAGAATCAGCACCACGCCATACACCGCCCAGGGCGCGGCCTTGGAGACCTTCTCGGCCAGGTTGGGCACGAACAGGATGAACAGCGCGCCGTACAAGGCTCCCCACAGGGTGCCCACCCCGCCGACCACGATGCCCACCAGCAAGGAGATCGACAGGAACAGCGAGAACGAATCCGGCGACACGAACTGCACGGCAATCGCCGACAGCGCCCCACCCACCCCGGTGTAGGCCGCCGACACCGCGAAGGCCGTGGCCTTGCAGTGGCTGCGGTCCACCCCCATGGCCTCGGCGGCCATGGCGTGATCGCGGATGGCGCGCCAGGCCCGCCCCCAACTGCCCCGCAGCAGGTTGTGCGCGAGCCAGAACAGCAGCAGGGCCACCGCGAGCGCAAACAGGTACAGCCACTGGTCCGCGTCCAGGGGCAGGCCGAAGGGAGCGTCGGGCTTCATCAGCACCAGGCCCTGGGCGCCGCCGGTCCAGGCCTCCAGGTGCTTGTACTTGAGCAACTGGGGCATGGCCAGGCCCAGCGCAAACGTGGCCAGGGCCAGGTACAGGCCTTCCAGCTTGAGCGCGGGGCGGCCGAACAGGTAGCCGGCCCCGCCGCAGACACAGAAGGCCGCGGGCACGGTGGCCCAATACGGCAGGCCCGCGTGCTCCATCAGCGCACCGGCGGCGTAGGCCCCGAGCGCAAAGAAGGCCCCATGGCCGAGCGAGATCTGGCCGTTGTAGCCGGTGAGGATGTTCAGACCGAGCAAGGCCATGGCATACGACAACACCATGGTGGCCTGGAACAACTGGTAGCCCTTGAGCAACCAGACCAGGCTCAGGGCCAGCGCCAAGGCGGCCAGCCACAGCCCGCGTGAGCGCAGAAAACCGGGGGGGCTGGGCGCATTCAGCATGAGGGTCTTTCAGACACGGGTGACAAGGCGCCGCCCCAGCAAGCCCTGGGGCCGCACGATGAGCACGCCGATGATCAGGGCCAGGGCCACCGACAGCTTGAGCTCGGTGCCCACCACATAGGTGCCGATCAGGTTCTCCAGCACCCCGACGATGAAGCCGCCGAGCACGGCGCCCACCGGGTTGTCGATGCCCCCGATCAAGGCGCCGGCGAAGGCATACAGCAGCACCCCGGTCATCATGTTCGGGTCGAGGAACACCACGGGCGCCACCATCATGCCGGCCACCGCACCGATGGCGCCGGCCAGGCCCCAGCCCAGCATCAGCATGCGGCCCACCGAGATGCCCACCAGGCGCGACGACACCGGGTTCTGCGCCGCAGCGCGCAGCGCCAGCCCCACCCGAGTGAAGCGGAACAGGCCGAACAACAGCGCCACCATCAGCAAGGCCACCACGATGGCGCCCACCTCGTGCGCCGACATCAGGGTGGAGCCATACCAGGCATCGCGCGGAAACGGGCTTGGGAAGGACTTGATGGTGTAGCCGAACAACCAGCCCGCCAGGCTGTGAAAAATCACCAGCAGGCCGATGAAGACCACCACCACCGACAACTCAGGCGCCCGGTGCATGGGCCGGATGACGATGAACTCGACCGCCGCCGCCACCCCAAACGACAGCAGCACCGTGAGGGCAAACGCCCCCCAGTAGGGCAAGCCCGCGTCGATCAACGCCCAGGCCACGAAGGTGGAAAACATGGCCATCTCGCCCTGGGCGAAATTGATGTGGTGGGTGGCCTGGTAGATCATCACCAGCGCCAGGGCCACGCTGGCGTAAATGCCCCCGGTGGCCAGGCCGGCCAGCAGCTGGTGCAGGAATTCATTCATGGGGGGCCTCGCTTCATTCGCCCAGGTAGGCCCGCTGCACGGCCGGGTTGCTGCGCAGCTCGGCCGCCGTGCCCGACAGCACCACCCGGCCGGTCTCCAGCAGGTAAGCCTGGTGGGCCAGGGCCAGGGCGAGGCGCGCGTTCTGCTCGACCAGCAGGATGGTCACGCCCTCTTCCTGGTTGATGCGCCGCATGATCGAGAAGATGTCTTTCACCACCAGCGGGGCCAGGCCGAACGAGGGCTCGTCGAGCAAGAGCAGGCGCGGGCGGCCCATCAGGGCGCGGCCGATGGCCAGCATCTGCTGCTCGCCCCCCGACAGAGTGCCGGCCTGCTGCCGGGCGCGTTCGCGCAGGCGCGGAAAGTAGCCATAGATGCGCGCCATGTCGGCCTCGGCGCCCTGCTGGCTGGCCCGGGCATGGCTGCCCAGGCGCAGGTTCTCCTCGGTGCTCAGGCCCATGAAGGTGCCTCGCCCGTCGGGCACATGGCCCACGCCCAGGCGGGCGATCTGCTCGGTGCTGCAGCCCTCGATGGCCTGGCCGCCCAGCCGCACCTGCCCCGCGGTCTGCACCTGCAGGCGACACAGGGCGCGCAAGGTGGTGGTCTTGCCCGCGCCGTTGGCGCCCAGCAGCGCCGTGACCTGGCCCTGCGGCAGGTCCAGGTCCAGGCCATGCAGGACCGGGGTGTTGCCATAGCGGGCGTGCAGGCCCCGCACCTGGAGCAAGGGGGCGCCTGCGGCAGCGGCTTGGGGCTTCATGCGGCCTCCTGCCGGGCGTCTTCGAGTTCGTCGCCCAGGTAGGCGCGGATCACCTCGGGGTGCTGGCGCACTTCGGCTGGCCGGCCCTCGGCGATCTTCTTGCCGAAATTCAAAGCCACCACCCGGTCGGACAAGCCCATCACCAGGCCCATGTGGTGCTCGACCAGCAGCACGGTCACGCCCAGGCGATCGCGGATGGCGCGGATCAGTTCGCCCAGGCCTTGCAGCTCTTCGTGGTTGAGGCCGCAGGCCGGCTCGTCGAGCAGCAGCAGCTGGGGCTCGGCCGCCAGGGCACGCGCCAGCTCGACACGCTTTTGCGTGCCAAAGGGCAGGTCGGCCACGCTGCGTTCGGCCTCCGCCCCCAGTTGCACGAAATCGATCAACTGCTGGGCCCGCTCATGCGCGCGCGCCTCCAGCGCGGCCGCACCCGGCAGGCGCAGCGCGTTGCGCCACAGGCTGGCATGGTGCCGGCTGTGGCAGCCCAGCAGCACGTTGTCACGCACGGTCATGCTGCGGAACAGGGCCAGGTTCTGGAAGGTGCGGCCGATGCCCAGGCGCGCCATGCGGTGCCGCGGCAGCGCCGCCAGGGGCTGGCCCTCGAAGCAGATGCGCCCGGCACTGCATTCGTACAGGCGCGACAGGCAGTTGAACAAGGTGCTTTTGCCGGCGCCATTGGGGCCGATCAGGGCGCAGATCTCGCCGCGCCGCACTTCGAAGGACACGCCATCGAGCGCCACGATGCCGCCAAAGCGCACCGTGACGTCCTCGACAGACAACAGGGGCTGGCCGGTGCTCATGCCGGGCTCAGAGCCGTTCGATGATGGTGACGTTGGCCATGCCGCCGCCCTCGCACATGGTCTGCAGGCCGTAGCGCCCACCACGACGCTTCAAGGCATGGATCAGGGTGCTCATGAGCTTGGTGCCCGAGGCACCCAGCGGGTGACCCAGGGCAATGGCCCCGCCGTGCACGTTGAGGCGTTCAGGGTCGGCCCCCAGGGCTTTCAGCCAGGCCAGCGGTACCGAGGCAAAGGCCTCGTTGACCTCGTACAGATCGATGTCGGCGATGTTCAGGCCCGCCTTGCGCAGGGCCCGCTCGGTGGCGGGGATCGGGGCTTCCAGCATGATCACCGGGTCGTGCCCCAGCACGCTCATGTGGTGCACGCGGGCCAGGGGCTTCAGGCCCAGGGTCTTGAGGCCGCGCTCGTTGACCACCAGCGCGGCCGTGGCGCCGTCGCACACCTGGCTGGCATTGGCGGCGCTGATCACGCCGCCCTCCTGCAGCAATTTGACGCCCTGGATGCCGGCCAGCGTGGCATCGAAGCGGATGCCTTCGTCCACGCTGTGCAGGCCACCGTTCTGGCCGCGGTCTTGGCTGCCAACCTGGCTGCCATCGGCCCGCCGCACCGGCACCGGCACGATCTCGTCGGCAAAGGCGCCGGCCTCAGTGGCCGCAATGGCACGCTGGTGGCTCAGCAGGGCGAACTGGTCCAGCGCATCTTTGCCCAGCCCGTACTTGCGCGCCATCATCTCGGCACCAGTGAACTGACTGAACACCACGTCGTGGTAGCGGCGGTTCACGCTCTCGCTCTGGTAGAAGCCCAGGCCCGCCTTTTGCGCCAGTGCCGAAGGGCTGAACATCGGCACCCGGGTCATGGACTCGACGCCACCGGCCAGCACGATGTCCTGCGCGCCCGACATCACGGCCTGGGCCGCAAAATGCAGGGCCTGCTGCGAAGAGCCGCACTGCCGGTCGATCGAGGTGCCTGGCACCGACTCGGGCAGGCGCGACGCCAGCACCGCATTGCGCGCCACATTGGTCGACTGCTCGCCCACCTGGCTGACGCAGCCCAGGAACACATCGTCCACCAGCGCCGGGTCCATGCCGGTGCGATCCAGCACCGCATTGATGACCTGGGCCGCCAGCTCCACCGGGTGCCAGCCGGCCAGACGCCCGCCCCGGCGCCCCCCGGCAGTGCGAACAGCGGCAACCACATAGGCTTCGGTCATGGCGGGCTTCCTCGTCAAAAAGAGATCAGATGGCTGGATTGTTCGCCCACCCGACACGCCGGGGCGTCGTCGGAACAGACGATATTGAAGGGGGTGCGGGGCTTCAGCGCGGCGCCATGCGGATGGCCCCGTCGAGGCGGATGCTCTCGCCGTTGAGGTAGCCGTTCAGGATCAGGCTTTCGGCCAGCTGGGCATATTCGGCGGGTTGGCCCAGGCGCTTGGGGAAGGGCACCGAGGCGGCCAAGGCGGCCTTCACATGCTCGGGCGCGCCCTGCAGCAACGGGGTGTCGAAGATGCCGGGCAGGATGGTGTTGACGCGGATGCCCTCGTTCATCAGGTCGCGCGCGATCGGCAGGGTCATGCCCACGATGCCGGCCTTGGAGGCGGTGTAGGCGGCCTGGCCGATCTGGCCGTCTTGCGCCGCCACCGAGGCGGTGTTGACGATGGCGCCCCGATCACCGTCGGGCAGCGGCGCGAGGGTGAGCATGCCGGCCGCCGACTTGGCAATGCAACGGAAGGTGCCTACCAGGTTGATCTGGATGATGCGGTCGAAGTTGGCCAGCGGAAAGTGCCGGATCTCGCCCGTGGCCTTGTCGCGGCTGGCGGTCTTGACGGCGTTGCCGGTGCCGGCGCAGTTGACCAGCACGCGCTCTTGCCCGTGGGCGGCGCGGGCCTGGGCAAAGCCAGCGTCGACCTGCTCTTCGGAGGTCACGTCCACCCGGCAGAACACCCCGCCGATCTCGCGCGCCAGCGCTTCACCCTGGTCAGCGTTGAGGTCGAACAGGGCCACCTTGACGCCGTGGCCGGCCAGGCGCCGTGCGGTGGCCGCCCCCAGGCCCGAGGCCCCTCCGGTGACGACGGCGGCAATGCTGGAATCGAGTTGCATGGGGGGCTCCTGGATGGGAATCGAATGAGGCCTGGGGTTTCGGGCAGTCTAGAAATCGAGCCCAGCCCGCGCATCGTCCGAAGCGACGAAATAGCGGGAGGGGTTGGCGGGCCGGGTTGACGGCCAGATTGGCGCGCAAGGCACCCGGCGCCACCGAGGTGACTCGCGCGCCTGGACTTGTGTCGCAGAATGCCCCACGCCCCACGTCCACCAGAACCAAGCCATGGATGCTGCCTCCGTCGCCCCGCCCACCGAGCCTGGCCCACCCGCGCGCGGCTTCGAGACCAAGCTGAACCCGCCCGCCCCCACCGCCACCCAGGTGGTGCGCGAGGGCCTGTGCCAACGGATCACCGACGGGGCAGGCCAGTTGGTGCTGGTGCGCGCCCCGGCCGGCTTTGGCAAGACCACGGCCATGGTGCAGGCTCAGGCGCGCTTCGAAGCGCAGGGCGTGAGCACGGCCTGGCTCACGCTGGACCGATCCGACAACGACGTGTCGCGCTTTCTGGGCGGGCTGGACGAGGCGATCCAGCGCCTGGGAACCCCCGCGGCCAGTAAGGCTTCGACACTCGATGCGCTGCGCGCGCTGGCCTTGTTTGACGAGCCCTTTGCCCTGTTTCTGGACGACTTCGAGGCGGTGCACGAGCCCGCCGTGCTGGGCCTGGTGCGCGAGATCATCGAACAGTTGCCGCGGCGCGGCCACCTGGTGCTGGGCTCGCGCAGCCTGCCGGCCCTGGGGCTGGGGCGGCTGCGGGCGCGTGGCAAGCTGATCGAGGTGGATGCCGAACGCCTGCGCTTCAGCCTGGACGACACGGCCGCCTTTCTGGCACGCAGCCTGCCGCAGGGGCTGGGGGCCGACCTGCTGTACCGGCTGCACGAAAAAACCGAGGGCTGGATTGCCGCACTGTGGCTGGCTTCGCTGGCGCTGGAACGGCAGGGCCACCAGGCGCAGGCGGTGGAGCAGTTCGTGGCGCGCTTTTCAGGCTCTGACCGGGCCGTGGCCGACTACCTGGCCGAAGACGTGTTGCAGCAACAGCCGCCCGAGGTACGCAACTTCTTGCTGCGCAGCAGCATCCTGCGCCAGCTCGATGCCGAGGTGTGCGCGGCCCTGATGCCCCGGGCCGACTGCCAGCGCCTGCTGGCCCGGTTGGACGAGGCCCACCTGTTCCTGACCCCGGTGTCCAGCGAGCAGCGCACCTGGCGTTATCACAGCCTGTTTGCCGACTACCTGCGCAAAGAGTTGCAGCGCGAGTGGCCCGACGAGGTGGCCCGCCTGCACCTGGCGGCCGCCGGCTGGTACGAGGCCCAGGGCCGCCCTGTGCCGGCCATCGACCACGCCATCGAAGGCGGTGACCACCCGCTGGCGCTGAGCCTGCTGGACCAGCATGCCGAGTCGTTCCTGCGCGCCGGGCGCATGCGCCTGCTGGCTCGCTGGTTTGCCGCCGTGCCCGCCCCGCTGCTGCAGCAGCGCCCGGCGCTGGAGATGGTGGCACTGTGGGCCACCTGCTTCACCCGCGGCCCCTGGGCGGCCGGCGAAGAGCTGGAGCAAGCCCTGCTGCGCCACCCGCAAGACCCGCTGGTGCTGGCCCAGGCCGCCTGCATGCGCCCCATGCTGCTGGCCATGCAGGACCAGAGCGAGCAGGCACTGGCGATCGGCCGGGAAAGCCTGAAGCGCCTGCCCACCGGACTGCCCTTTGCCGACAGCACCTTGCTCAATGCCATGGCCCACATCCTGTCGGTGATGGGCGACCCGGGCGAGGCGCAGCAACTGCTGGATGCGGCGCGGCGCGAGCAGGGTGGCGCCAGCACCTTCCACCGCATGTACACCGAGTCGACCGAGGGCCTGATGGACCTGCAGCAGGGGCGACTGCGCCAGGCCACGGCGCGCTTTCGGCTGGCCGTGGATGCCACCCACGCGGTGAACTACAACCACACCCACGGCAACGCCTGGGCCGGGGTGTTCTATGCCTGCGCGGTGTACGAGGCCAATCAGCTCGACCAGGCAGACCACCTGCTGAATGTGTACCTGCCGCTGGCGCGCGATGTCGGCCTGCCCGACCACATGATCCTGAGCCACGCGATGCGCTCGCGCATCGCCTTTGTCAGCGGCGACGTGGATGCCGCCTCGCTGGCCCTGACCGAGCTGGAGTACCTGGGCCACCAGCGCAAGCTGCCGCGGGTGGTGGTGGGCGCCAAGCTGGAGCGGGCCCGCCTGCTGCTGCGCCAGGGCAACACAGCCGCAGCGCGCGACGAGCTGCGCCGGGCCGAAGACCCCACGGTGTGGGCCCGTGAAGAACGGCTGCGCCTGCTGGCGCACGACATCGAGTACCTGGGCCTGGCGCGGCTACGCTGGCAGATTGAGGCGGGCCAGGCCAGCGAGGCGCTGCCGGCGCTGGAGCGCGAGATCGCGGCAGCCCAGGCGGTGGCCCGCAACCGGCGCCTGCTGAGCCTGCGCGTGCTGCGCAGCCTGGCCCTGGCGCGCAGCGGCGACACCCCGGCCGCCGTGACCCAGATCGGCCAGGTGCTGCAGCAGGCCAGTGCCGAGGGCTTCATGCGCCTGATCCTGGACGAGGGCCCGACCGTGGGCCCGCTGGTGCAGCGCTACCAGGCCCTGCACGACAGCGGCACGGTGCGCGACCCCATCCTGGGCGACTACCTGCAACGCCTGTTGCAGGCCTTTGGCCCCCTGCCTTGCGAGACCGACAGCACCCCGGACAAGCCCGACGCCCCTGCGCGAGGACTGGCGGAGCCGCTCACCCGCAAGGAACTGCACGTGCTGCAACTGCTGGTGGAGGGCTACTCGAACAGCGCCATGGCCGAGAAGCTGTTCGTGTCTGACAGCACCGTGCGCACCCACCTGCGCAACATCTTTGCCAAGCTGGGGGCGCACAGCCGCACGCAGGCGGTGGCCTTGGCGAGGCGCCTGAAGTTGATTCCCCCTTGAACCCCTTGAGGCAGCGGTTCCTGGCTCAGGCGAGTCCTTCAGGCTGACGCTGACGCCGGTCTTCGGCGTTGCGTTTCTGGATGTTGTTGCGAGCCTGGTCCCAGTCGTCGTCGGTCCAACTGGCCATGCGAGAGAAGTTGCCGCCGGTGGCCCGGAACTGCGCGCCGTCGATGGCAATGGTCTGGCCGGTGAGGTATTCGGAGCCGGGGCCGAGCAGGAAGACCGCCAGATTGGCCAGCTCGGGCATGCGGCCGGTGCGCCCCATGGGGTTGCCCACGGCCTGGTGCTCGCCGCCTTGCGGGTTGAGCCGCGCGCTCATGCCCTCGGTGGGGAACAGGCCCGGTGCGATGGCATTGAAGCGGATGCCACGCCCGCCCCACTCCACCGCCAGCGACTGGGTCATGGCATGAACACCGGCCTTGGCCATGGCCGAGGGCACGGTGTAGGGCGACCCGTTCCAGACCCAGGTGGTGAGGATGGACAGCACCGAGGCCTTCTGCCCGGCCACCAACCAGCGCTTGCCACACTCCAGCGTGAGCACGAAGCTGCCGCGGAACACGATGCTGGCGATGGCATCAAAGGCGCGCGGTGACAGGTCTTCGGTGCGACTGACGAAGTTGCCCGCCGCGTTGTTGAGCAGGCCGGTCAGGGCGCCGCCATCGTCCCAGATCTGTTGCACCATGGCCGCGATGGCGGCCTCGTCGCGGATGTCGCACACCAGGGGCACGACACGGCCACCATGGGCGGCCATCAACTCGTGGGCGGTGGACTCCAACACCTGGCCGCGGCGGCCACAGATGTAGAGCTCGGCGCCCAGGATCAGCAGCGCCTCGGCCATGACGCGGCCCAGGCCAGTGCCGCCACCACTGACGAGAATGCGTTGGCCGGCCATGAGACCGGGTTGGTAGATCAGGTCGTCCAGGGTCATGAGGGGTCTCCCAAGGTGGCGGCGTTCAACTCAGCGTTCGCGGTAGCGGGGCGGGCGTTTGCCCAGGAAGGCCGCGAGGCCCTCCTGGAAGTCGTCGGTCTGGCTGCACAGGATCTGGTTGCGGTCTTCCAGCGCCACCACGGCCTCCAGGCCGGCCGCATCCACCGCGTGGCCCAGCGCGTCCTTGGTCAGGCGCAGGCCCAGGGGGCTGGCACGCAGCATGTCGTCGGCCAGCGCCTGGGCCTCTTGCAGCAGCTCAGGCCCATGCGCCAGGGTGCTGACCAGGCCCAGCGTGTGGGCCCGTGCGGCGTCCATGAAGCGCCCGGTGAGCAGGTAATGCGCCGCCACCGAGCTGCCCACCATGCGGGGCAGAAAGTAGCTGACGCCAACATCGCAGGCCGACAGGCCGATGCGGATGAAGGCCGCATTGAAGCGCGCATCGGGCGTGGCCAGGCGGATGTCGGAGGCCAGCGCCAAGGCGAAGCCGCCCCCGCTGGCCGCGCCCTGCACCAGGCTGATGATGGGCTGCGGGCAGCGGCGCATGGCGATCATGATGTCGCGCAGATCGCGCTGCAGTTCCAGCATGCGGGGCACCCCCAGGGCACGGGCATCGGGGGCCTCTTTCAGGTCCAGGCCACTGCAGAAGGCGCTGCCGGCGCCCTGCAACACCACCACCCGCAGTTCCGGGCGGCGGTACAGCGCCTGAAAGTAGGCCAACAGGGCCTGCACCAGCGCGGGGTTGAGGGCGTTGAGGCGCTCGGGCCGGTTCAGCGTGAGCCAGGCCACGGCGCCGTCTTCGCGCACTTGCAACACCGGCTCAGCCATGACGGGCTCCCGCGGGCAAGACGGCGTTCAGGGTCTCTGCATCCAGGCCCCATCGGCGCAACAGCTCAGCAGCGGCCGGCGCCGGGCAGGAGCCTGGTTGATCAGGCACGCTGCGGCTGAAGCGCGGGGCGGGTGCGGGCTGGGTCAGGCCGTGAGCGGTCACAAAGGTGCCGCGGGCCTGGTTGTGCGGGTGCTGCGGGGCCTCGTCCCAGTCGAGCACGGGGGCAAAGCAGGCATCGCTGCCCTCCAGCAGGGCACACCACTCGTCTCGGGTGCGGGTGCGGAACACGTCGGCCAGCCGCAACTTGAGCAGAGGCCAGGCGGCAGAGTCCATCTGGGCATCGAAGGCGGGGTCGTCAGCGATGCCGCAGCGCTCGCGCAGCAGGGCATAGAACTGGGGCTCAATGGCGCCGATGGCGACGTAACGCCCGTCGGCGCAGGCATAGGTGTCGTAAAAGTGGGCGCCGCCATCGAGCAGGTTCTCGCCGCGCTGGTTGCTCCAGCGCCCCGCGGCCTTGAAGCCATACATCATGGCCGACAGCAAGGCCGCACCATCGGTCATGGCCGCATCGATCACCTGCCCCTGGCCCGAGCGCTGCGCCTCGTACAGCGCACTGAGCACGCCAAGGGCGAGCAGCATGGCACCGCCCCCGAAATCGCCCACCAGGTTGAGTGGCGGCACCGGCCCCTCGCCGCTGCGGCCGATGGCATGCAGGGCCCCGCTGAGGGCGATGTAGTTGATGTCGTGCCCGGCGGCCTGGGCCAGCGGGCCGTGCTGGCCCCAGCCGGTCATGCGGCCATAGACCAGGCGCGGGTTGCGCTGCAGGCAGGGTTCGGGCCCCAGGCCCAGGCGCTCCATGACGCCGGGCCGAAAGCCCTCGATCAGCACATCAGCCCGCTCGATCAGACGGAGCACCTGGTCTGCCGCCCCGGCGGCGCGCAAATCCAGCGCGAGGTGGGTGCGGCCCCGGGCCAGGATGTCGTGGGGCGTGTGGGGTGTGCCAGGTCGCTCGATGCGCAGCACCTCGGCGCCCATGTCGGCCAGCAGCATGGCGCAAAAAGGGCCCGGCCCCAGACCGGCCATCTCGATCACCTTGAGCCCTTGCAGTGGACCGGCCATGTGCGTCTCCTGCCGCCACGGTGGCGACTGTTGTTGTCGCCATGATGGTTCAGCCCGGCCGCCGTTTGCATCGTCGGAACCGACGAAACTACAGCCACGGTGATGGCGGTTCAGCAGCACCTCAACGGCGTTTGCGACCCAGCTTGGGGGTCAGGCGCGGGAGCTTCTGGGCTTCGGATTTCAGGCGACGCTCCAGCTTCTTGGCATCTTCAGCGGCCGGCAAGTCCTCGGGCACGATGTCGCGCTGGGTCAGCAGTTTTCGCACATCGCGGTTGTTCTTGATGTGCTCGCGGCTGATGCCGGGCTCACCCTGCAGGTCCTGCTGTTTGACCTGGGTGTTGGTGATTTCGTTGGCGAAGTCCTTGGCTTTAATGGTGATGGTCGGGAGGAAATCGGCCAGGGGCCGGCTGTCAGGCACCGCCAAGCGCTGCTTCATGTCGTGGGTACTCAGGCCGCCGAACAAGGCCGCATCGCCTCGGCTGAGGATCCGACTGAAGCCGGGGCTGTCGATGCCGCGCTCGAACAAGACTCCTGACAACTCCTTTTGCGAGAGCGTCAGCTTCTCGCGGGCGCGCAAGCGTTCCCATTCGGCCATGCGGACCTCAATCAGTTCCTGTTTGCGGGTTTGTACCGCAAAGTAGGTCATGGCAAAGGCGACGGCATCCTTGCGTGGGTCGCCGTTCTGGGCGATGAGGTAGCAGGCATAGCGGGTCAGCGCGATATCACTCACTTCACGCTCAGCCGTCTTGCCGACTTCGATCATCTTGTTGACGTCAACAAAATGATCCGTCGCAGCCTGCCCAGCGTTCTGGCAAGCCACCTTGGCTTTATCAATCACCAGATCAAAATTGCGCCACTCCTTGTAGCCCAGCAAGACTTGCAACTCCCTGGCCAGCCAATATTCCACGCCATCTTTCTGGCGCGCACAGTCCTCAAAGTTCTTGTGAAGTTGGTGAATGACTTCCTTTTTCATGGGGTCTCCCTGGCGTGAGGGCGCATGCCCTCGGTTTGGAAAACCCCATGTTGATGCGCCAGCGACTGGCCCCTCAGGGCCGGCAGGCTGAGCGTCGTCGCTGGCGGGTCAAGCGGGTCAACCAGGTCAGACGGCGCGCACCTCGATGCCTTTGAACTGGCCGGCCTTCGGCCCCCCTTGCGGACGCGGGTAGCGCTGAGGATCCAGGCGGTGCAGCAGCTCGGCCTCGCGCTGGCGGGCGCGGTCGACGTTGCGCGCCTTGACATGGCCGAAGCCGCGCATGGACAGCGGCAGGGCGAGCAGTTCCAGCGCCAGGGGCAGTCGCTCGGCGTTGATCAGGGGCAGCACTTCGTGCACACGGGCCTCGTAGGCCTGGATCAGCGCACGCTCCATGCGGCGTTCATCGGTGTGCCCGAACACGTCCAGCAGGGTGCCGCGCAAGACCTTGCCACGCGCCAGCAGGCGCATGGCTGGCAGCATCCAGGCCCCCAGGCGCAATTTGGCCGGCGGCTGGCCCTGGCGGCCGCGTGCGAGCAGCGGAGGGGCCATGTGGAATTCAAGTTGCAGCTCGCCCTCGAACTGCTGGGCCAGGGCCTCACGGAAGGCAGGTGTGCTGTAAAGGCGGGCCACCTCGTACTCGTCCTTGTAGGCCATCAGCTTGAGCGCGCTGCGCGCCACGGTCTGGCTCAGGGGGCCGCCTGGGGGCACACCCAGGGCCTGCTCACGCGCCAGCACGGCTTGCACGAGATCGTCGTGCCGACGGGCATAGGCCGCACTCTGGTAGGCACTGAGCAGATCACGGGCCTGTCGACGCAGCGCCTCGAGGTCGTCTGGCGCCTGCATCGCCGCACTCTGTGCGGGGGCTTGCAGCAGACTCTGGCAAAGCTCGGGTCGGGCGGCGGCCAGGCGCCCCAGCGAAAAGGCCAGCAGGTTGGTGGGCACGGCCACGCCATTGAGTTCGATGGCGCGTTGCATGGACGCCAGGCTCAAGGGCACCAGGCCGCGTTGCCAGGCATAGCCCATGGCCAGGATGTTGGCCACGATGGTATCGCCCAGAAAGTCTTCGGCCAGGGCTTGCGCGTCAAAGGTTTCGAGCTGGCCCGGGCCGGCCGCGAACTCGAGCTTGTCGAGCAGGCGATCGACCTGCAGGCTGGCATCGGGGTTGCGGATCGATTCGGCCACCGGCACCTCGTGGGTGTTGACCAGCAGCCGGGTGCGGCCACGGCGCACGGTCTGCAAGGCCTCGGGCGAAGCGGCAACGACGATGTCGCAGGCCAGCACGGCATCGGCCTGCTGGGTGTCGATGCGCACCTGGTTCAGGCGCTCGGGCCGATCGGCCAGGCGCACGAAGGACAGCACCGAGCCGCCCTTTTGCGCAAAGCCCATGAAGTCGAGCACGCTGGCGCTCTTGCCCTCGAGGTGGGCGGCCATGGCGATCACCGCCCCCACGGTGACCACGCCGGTGCCGCCCACGCCGGTGACCAGCAGGTCATAGGGGGCGTCCCAGACATGGGCGGCGGGCTGGGGCAGCGCGGCCACATGCTGCTCGAAGGCCGCAGAGGCGGCCTGCAAGGCCCCCATCTTGCGCCGCGGCTGGGCGCCGCTGACGCTGACAAAGCTGGGGCAGAAACCCTTGGCGCAGGAGTAGTCCTTGTTGCAGCTGCTCTGGTCGATGCGGCGCTTGCGGCCCAGCGGGGTTTCATGCGGCAGCACGGCCACGCAGTTGCTCTGGGCCGAGCAGTCGCCACAGCCTTCACAGACTGCGTCGTAGATGAACAGGCGACGCGACGGATCGACCAACTGGCCCTTCTTGCGGCGGCGGCGTTTTTCGGCGGCGCAGGTCTGCTCGTAGATCAGCACGGTGACGCCCGGGGTTTCGCGCAGGCGGCGCTGCACCGCATCCAGCTGGCTGCGGTCGTGGAACTCGGTGCCGGCCGGAAAGCGCTCGCGCTGTGCGTCGTACTTGGCGATGTCGTCAGACAGCACCACCACCTGCTTCACGCCCTCGCTCTCGACCTGGCGCGCGATGGCATCGACGCTGATCACGCCATCCACCGGCTGGCCGCCGGTCATGGCCACGGCATCGTTGAACAGGATCTTGTAGGTCAGTGTGGCCTTCGCGGCCACGGCCTGGCGGATGGCCAGGTAGCCCGAGTGGTAGTAGGTGCCATCGCCCAGGTTCTGGAACACATGCGGCGTGCGCGTGAACATCGAGTGCGAGACCCAGTCCACGCCCTCGCCCCCCATCTGGATCAGGCCGGCGGTGTCGCGCTCCATCCAGTTGGCCATGAAGTGGCAGCCGATGCCGGCCCGCGCGGTAGAGCCCTCGGGCACCACGGTCGAGGTGTTGTGCGGGCAACCCGCGCAGAAGTAAGGCAGGCGCTTGACGCTGTCGGCGCTGTTGGCCAGCAACGGGGCGGGCACAAAGTCGACCACATGGCGGCGGTGGTCGTTGAAGGTTGTGTTGTCCGGGAAATGCCGCAGCAGCCAGTCGGCCATCAGCTCGATCAGGCGCGAGGGGCGCAGCTCGCCCAGGGCCGAGACCAGGGGCCGGCCTTGCGCATCGTGCTTGCCGACCAGGGCGGGGCGGGCTTCAGGTGCGGCGTTGTAGAACAGCTCGCGCAACTGCTGCTCGACCACCGCGCCCTTCTCTTCGATCACCAGGATCTCGCGCAGGCCCTGCGCAAAGGCACGCACGCGGGTGGTCTCGATGGGGAAGGACAGGCCCACTTTGTACAGGCGCACGCCCGCCGTGGCGAGCATGGCGGGGCTGATCTCAAGGCGGCGCAGCACTTCCATCAGGTCGTAGTGGGCCTTGCCGCAGGTGATGATGCCAACCTGGGCATGGGGCGATTCGATGATGTGCCGGTCGATGCTGTTGACCTGGGCAAAGGCAGCCACCGCAGCCAGCTTGTCGGCCAGGCGCGACTCGATGCGCAGCGAGGGCAGATCAGGCCAGCGGTAGTGCAGGCCGTCGGGCGGGGGCTGGTGGCCCGTGAGGGCGCGCACCGCGTCGGCACCCTGCCACTGCGCCACGCGGGCATTGAGCTCGTCGAGGTTGACGGTGGCACCGCTTTCCACCACCTCGGACAGCGCGGTCAGCCCCACCCAGTTGCCGCTGTAGCGCGACAGGGCCCAGCCATACAGGCCGAACTCCAGGTACTCGGCCACATTGGCCGGCGAGACCACCGGCATGTGAAAGGCCTGCAGCAGCTGATCGCTCTGGTGCGGCATCGAGGACGACACGCAGCCGTGGTCGTCCCCCGCCACTACCAGCACCCCGCCGTGCGGCGACGAGCCATAGGCGTTGCCGTGCTTGAGCGCATCACCGGCGCGGTCAACGCCGGGGCCCTTGCCGTACCACATGGCGTAGACGGCATCGACGGTGCGCTCGGGGTCGGACTCGACGCGCTGGGTGCCCAGCACCTGGGTGGCGCCCAGTTCTTCGTTGATGGCGGGCACGAAGCGCACCCCATGGTCGGAGAATTTTTTTCCGACCTTCCAGATCGCCTGGTCGAGCATGCCCAGGGGCGAGCCCCGGTAGCCACTGACAAAGCCCTGGGTGTTCAGGCCCTGGGCCGCATCGCGGCTGCGCTGCATCAGCAGCAGTCGCACCAGGGCCTGTGTGCCGGTGAGAAACACCTGGCCACGCTCGGCCCACAGGTTGTCGGACAGTTTGAAATCAAGGCGCAGCACCGGGGCTGGCGGCGCCATCAGGGGGGTGTTTGTCTCCATGTTTTTCTCGCGCCCCGCAGGGCTTTGGGGAAGCCATGAGCTTGCCGCACAGGCGTGAGAATTTGGTTCTTCATTTTTGGGGAAATCCGCTGTTTAGAGATTTCCATTCCTAAAATCAAGCATGAGCGAGAATTTCACACTGGATGCTGCCAGCCTGTTGATCCTGCAGGAGCTGCAGCGCGATTCACGCCAGACCGTGCAGCAGATTGCCACCAAGGCCGGGCTGTCGACCACGCCGTGCTGGAAGCGCATCAAGGAGCTGGAGGCGGCCGGGGTGATCCGCGGCTACACCGCCCTGGTGGACCGCAGCAAGGTGGGGCTGAACCTGCTGGTGGTGGTGGAGGTGAACCTGAGCCAGCACACCGAGACCACGGTGCGCCAGTTCGAGCGTGAGGTGGCCGTGTCGCCCCACATCGTGCGCTGCCTGAGCACCACCGGCCAGGCCGACTACATCCTGACCGTGATGGCGCGCGATGTGGCCCACTACGAGCAGCTGTTGCACGGCACCATCTTCCGGCTGCCCGGGGTGTCGCAGGTGCGCTCCAGCATCGTGCTCAACGAGGTCAAATCAGAGGTGCGGCTGCCGGTGGGCGAGGTCTAACAGCCCGGCGCTTGCGCCACCAGATCACCACCCCGGTCACACTCAGCATGGCCACCACCAGGCCCATGGCCGAGATCAGCACGCGCCCCGGCAGGCCCAGGATGCGGCCCGAATGCAGCGGGAACTGGGCCTGCACGAACAGATCGGCTGCCGTGCCTTTCCAGGGTTCGCGCTGGCCCAGCACGCGGCCATCGCGGCTGTCGATGTACAGCTCGCGGTGGCCCACGCCGCCGCTGCCGTGGCCGTCTTCGGGGCGGAAGAACTGCACCCCATACACCCCATGGAAGCGCGCGTGGTAGAGCGCCCCGACCGGCTCGCGCCAGCCCAGGCGAGCCGCCTCGCGGCGGGCCCGGGCCAACGCCTCGGCCCAGTCCAGGCGCGGCGTGATGGCCGCCCCCGGGACGGCATCCAGGGGCGAAGGCGTGCGCTGCGACACCAGGGAAATCGCGGGAAGGAACAGCTCGCGGTAGAAGTTGAGCGAGAACGCGGTAAAGGCCAGTGTCAGCAACAGTGCCCAGGTCCAGAGGCTGCCCGCGCGGTGCAGGTCGAAGTTGAGCTTGTAGGCGCCGGCGCCCCAGCGCAGCATCCAGGCAGGCTTCCAGCGTTGCCAGAAGCCAGGGGCCGCCCGCACGGGTGCGGCACGCCGACGCGGCGGCAGGGTGAGCACCAGGCCGGTGAAGCAATCCAGCGTCCAGACGGCGGCGATGAGGCCCATCAGCCACACGCCCCAGCGGTCGATGCCCCAGGCGGCAGGCAGGTGCAGGCTGTAGTGCAGCACGTAGAGGAACGAGATCAGGTTCTCCCGCCCCAAAGGCCACAGGGCCCCCCATTGGCGGCGGCCCAGCTCGGCCCCGGACACCGGGTCGACGAAGACCTGGTTGAAATCGGCGGCCACCGGAGCTCCCGTGGCGGGATCGATGCGCGGCTGCACGCCCAGGGCCAAGGCGTGGCCAGGTTCGGCCGCCAGGGGCAGGTAGCTGACTTCAACCTGGGGATGGCGGGCCTCAACGGCCTGGGCCAAGGCCAGTGGCGATTGAGGCGAGCCCTCGGCCGTGGCCTGGTTGAACTGAGGGTTCAGCCATTCATCGAGCTCGTGGTCCCAGGAGATGACCGCGCCAGTGAGGCCGGCCACGAATAGAAAGCCGGCCATCAGCAGGCCGGCCCAACGGTGCAGACGCACCAGCCAGGCGCGCAGGCTCAGGGCCTGCGGCTGAGCCTGTGCCCTCAGCGCGATGCGCTCAGAAGCGCCACTGGACACTGAGCTTGGCATTGCGAGGCGCGCCATAGAAACCTTGCGCCCAGTACAGGCTGTTGATGTACTTGCGGTCGGTCAGGTTGTCGATGTTGAAGGTGGCGCTCCAGTGGGCGTCAAAGTCGTAGCGGGCCATCAGGCCGACCAGGGCATACGCGGCCTGGCGTGTGATGATTTCACGCCCCTGGGTGTCGGTCACGCCCTGGTCGCGCGAGATCTGGCCTTGCCAGCGCAGGTTGGCCCCCAGCTTCAGGCCGGGCAGTCGGTCCACCTTGTAGACGGTGGACAGGCGCAGGGTCTGGCGTGGCACATAGGTGCGCGCATCGGCCCCGGTGCTGTCGTTGCGGATGCGCATGTGGGTGAAACCGCCACTGAGCTCCCAGGCCGGTGTCAGGCGGCCGGCCACATCGAGTTCGAAGCCGGTCGAGGTGGCATCCACCGTGCGGTAGACCAGGGTGCTGCCCACATAGGTGGCGGTGGCTTCGGCGGTGTTGTTCTGCTGAGTGCGGAACACCGAGGCCGAAGCATTGAGCCGGCGCTCGAACCACTCGCCCTTGGCGCCCACCTCCAGGTTGCGGCCCTCGATGGGCGGCAGGGGTTGCAGGTTGGCGCCCACCTCGGTCTGCGGGTTGAAGATGCCCGCATAGCTGGCGTAGAGGTTGTGCTGGGCATCCAGCGCATAAGTGCCCCCCAGGTAGGGCAAGGCCTTGGTTTTGGCGTACTGGTGTTGCACACCATAGTTCTGGCCGCTGCTGTCGACCTGGGTCACATTGCCCCCGGTGAACAGCTTGAGCCGGTCGGACAGGTTCCAGCGGGCCGTGCCGTACACGCTTTGGCGCCGGATCACGAAGCTGGCGCTGTTCGAATAGGCGTCGAAACTCGGTTGGGTGTAGTTGCCGGTCCAGTCGCTCAGGGAGGGCAAGGCGGTGCCGATGTCAGCGCTGTACCAGGAGAGCTGCTGGGTGTCGCTGCGCGCCGTGCTGGCCCCCAGCACCAGTTCGTGACGGCGCCCGGCCAGATCAAATGGGCCGCTGGCATAGACGTCGACCAGGGCCTGCTTCTCGCGGCTGCGGTAATAAGAAGGGTAGCTGTACAGGCCCAGACCGGTGCTGGCATCGGGTGTGCCATAGGCATAGAACAGATCGCCCTCGGAACGCAGCAGGCGCTGACTGAGCACACCCTTGATCTGCCAACCGCTGTCGAGCTGATGGGCCAGCTCGACAAAGCTGCGGGCGTCAGAGGTGTTCCAGTTGCTCCAACTGGCCGAGGTGCTGGTCGAGACGGGGTAACTGGTGGCACTGCCGTCGGTGTTGTAGAGCGGCAGTGCGCCCCACATGCTGCCGCGTGGCTGGTTCTTCTGGTAGCTCAGGCCGGCGCTCAGTCGGGTGCCGGGGGCCAGGTCGGCCTCCAGCACGGCCGACAGCACCTGCTTGTGCAGGGAATAGCGGTCGAGGTAGCTGTTCTTGTCCTGATCGGCCAGCACCAGGCGCCCGCGCAAGGTGCCGGCGGCGTTCAGCGGGCCGGCGATGTCGGCGTCCAGGCGGCGGTTGTTCCAGCTGCCCAGGCTCAGGCCAGCCGAGGCCTGGAAGTCGGTGGTCGGGCGCTTGCGCACGAAGTTGATGGTGGCCGAGGGGTTGCCGGTGGAGGACATCAGCCCGTTGGCGCCTCGCAGCACTTCGACACGGTCAAACAGCGCGGTGTCCATGTCGCCCTCCTGCCCTCCGTTGGTGAAGGGCAGGCCCAGGCCATCGACCTGAAAGTTGCTGATGTCGAAGCCACGGGCGCTGTAGTAGGTGCGGTCGGTCTCGATGCGCTCGACCTGGATGCCGGTGGCGTTGTCCAGCACCTCGTTGACGTTTTGCAGCGCGAAGTCGTCCATCTGCGAACGCGTGACCACGCTGATGGACTGCGGCGTGTCCTTGATCGACAGGTCGAGCCGGGTGGCGGTGCTGGTGGCGCGCGTGGTGTAGGCGCCGGTGCCTTCGGTGCTGGCGTCAGCGCCGGCCGATACCGTCACCTCCTTGAGGCTCTGGCCTGCCGGATCGGCCGCCTGTGCCTGCAGTGCGGGCATGCTCAAAGCCATGGCAGCCACCAGGGCACGCAGGCTGAAAGTAGCAGGGGTGGCGGGGTTGAGCGGATGGAGGGGGCGCCGTCGAAGGCGCTTGGCAAGCATGGAGGAGGAAGGTACTGTCATCATTCGTCAAATTCTAATGCGAATGATTCTTATTTGTGAATCAGGTTTGCAAAGGTAACGTCACCTCGCCAAACGCCAGGTCAACACAACATGGACAATGAGCGGCTTGTCCAGCCTGCGGGCCCGGCGCGCCTTGGTTGCGCAGCAGGCCCCTGCCCTACCCATGACCACCCTCACGCCCGACGTCACCCCCTACCTGGGTCAGTTGATCGGCTTTCGCCGCGACCTGCATGCCCACCCCGAACTGAAATACGAAGAGCAGCGCACCGCCGCCCGCGTGGCAGCCTATCTGGAGGCCCTGGGGCTGCCAGTGCACCGGGGCCTGGCCCAGACCGGGGTGGTGGCCACGCTGCACGGGCGGGGTCGCAGCGCCGCCAATCCGGGGCCGGCGGTGGGGCTGCGCGCCGACATGGACGCGCTGCCGGTGCAGGAGATCAACACCTTCGGCCACGCCAGCCAGCACGAGGGCCGCATGCACGCCTGCGGCCACGACGGCCACACCACCATGCTGCTGGGGGCGGCCACCCTGCTGGCCCAAAAACCCGACTTTGATGGCACCGTGCACTTCATCTTCCAGCCCGGCGAAGAAGGCGGCGCCGGTGCCCGGGCCATGATGCAAGAGGGCCTGTTCGAGCGCTTTCCGATGCAGGCCGTGTTTGCGCTGCACAACTGGCCCGCGCTGCCGGCCGGCCAGATGGGGGTGCGGGTGGGGCCCATCATGGCCTCGGCCAACCGCTTCGAGGTGCGGGTGAAGGGGCGCGGTGGCCACGCCGCCCAACCGCATGCCGCGCTCGACCCGATCCCGGTGGCCTGTGCCATCGTGGGCCAGTTGCAATTGCTGGTGTCACGCCAGACCGACCCGCTGGACAGCGCCGTGCTCACGATCGGCAAGATCGAAGGCGGCACGGTGGAAAACATCATCCCCGACGAAGCCGCGCTGTACGGCACCTGCCGCACCCTGCAGCCCGAGACACTCGAGCGCCTGGTGGCCGGCATCGAGCGCATCGCCACCCACGTGGCCGAGGCGCACGGCTGCAGCGCGCGCGTGATCATCAAGCCCGGCTACCCCTGCACCGTCAACCACGCGCGCGAGGCCCGCTTCATGGGCGAGGTGATGGCCGAGGTGGTGGGGGCTCAGCAGGCCCACACCGACGTGCTGCCGGCCATGACGGCCGAGGATTTCGGTTTCATGCTGGAGCAGGTGCCGGGCGCCTATGGCTGGATCGGCAACGCGGCGGCGGGCCAGCCCGGCGTGAACCTGCACGCGGCGCACTACGATTTCAACGACGACATCCTGGGCCTGGGCGCCACCTTCTGGGACCGGCTGGCGCGGCAGTGGTTTGCCCGCGGCCTGGGCGCCGCCTGAAGCAGCCCATCCAGCCTGGTGGCTCAGGCCGCCGCTGAAGGGGCTTGTGGCTCCAGCGCCTGTCGCCCCAGCAGCGCCAGACCCTCGGCCACGCCACGCAGGCGCAGGCTCAGCGCCTGGCTGAGCAGCGAGGCCAGGGCGGCCTCGGCCTGGGGCCGGGCCACCACGTCTTTCACCAGCGCCCACAGCGTGAGCACGCCGCGCTCGGTCTCGACCAGGGTCAGGGGGGCCGCCTCGGCCCAGTCGCCGCCACCCTGCAGGGCATCGGCCAAGCCTTGCTGCGTGAGCAGAATGGCCGTGGCTCGGATGGAGCCATCGTCCACCGTGGCTTTTAGGCGGGGGGCGGAGTCCGGGTTATGGATGCGTGCCCCCGATGGGGTGTTGGGATCTTGCAGATGCGGGATGCGCATGGTGTCTCCGGGTTCAGTGCGGCGCTCGGGCGCGAACCCAGGCCAGCGGAGTGCACCCAAGGCCCAAAACAGTGCGCGACGCCCCCAGCCAGGCGGGAGAGTCAGCTTTTGTTTCGCCTAAAAAACATTGCTTTAAATTTGCACTCATCACAGTCTTCTCAAGCAAGGCACATGCCTGGGTTGTCTCCTGACACAGGATCCGATCATCGACAGGCGCTGAGACCTCTTGCTGATCAGGGTCAAGCACCGTGCTCAAGCTCGGCCTATGCTGCGTTCTTTTCGGTGGCCCGCCACCCAAGGAATGCCCATGGACACAGCTGTCACCGCCACCGCTGCGGCGCTCGCCCCCCAAAGCATCACCACCGAGGTGCTGCAGGAGAAATACTGTCAGGCCGATCTGGGTGAGCACTCGGCCGGCCAGGTGTTCGAGCGCGTGGCGCGGGCGGTGGCCTCGGTCGAGCCCACACCCGAATTGCGTGCCGAGATGGGCGAGAAGTTCCGCCTCAACATGCTGGCCGGGGCCATTGGCGCCGGGCGCATCATGGCGTCGGCCGGGGCGGGTCACAACGCCACCTTCATCAACTGCTTTGTGCAGCCGGTGGGCGATGCGGCGGTGGGTTATGACGAGGAGGGTGTGCCCGGCATCTACACCGCGCTGTCGCAGGCCAGCGAAACCCTGCGCCGTGGCGGCGGTGTGGGCTACAACTTTTCGGCCATCCGCCCCAAGGGCGCGCTGGTGAAGGGCACGAACTCGGACGCCTCCGGGCCCTGCACCTTCATGGATGTGTTCGATGCCTCGTGCCGCACGGTGATGGCGGCCGGTTCGCGGCGGGGCGCGCAGATGGGCATTCTGAACATCGACCACCCCGACGTGCAGGAGTTCATCGAGGCCAAGCGCACCAAGGGGCGCTGGAACAACTTCAATGTGTCGGTGGGAGTGACCAAGGCCTTCATGCAGGCGCTGGCCGCACAAGGCCAGGTGCAACTGGTGCACAAGGCGCGACCGACACGGGCCCTGATTGAGCGGGGCGCCTTCCAGCGCGAAGACGGCCTGTGGGTGTACCAGGAGGTGAGTGCCAGCGCCCTGTGGGACCGGGTGATGCGCTCGGCCTACGACTATGCCGAGCCGGGCATCATTTTTCTGGACCGGGTCAACGAAGACAACAACCTGCGCTACTGCGAAGAGATCGTCGCCACCAACCCCTGCGGCGAACAGCCGCTGTGTGCCTATGGCTGCTGCGACCTGGGGCCGATCATCCTGCCGAGCTTTGTGCAACAGCCCTTCACACCGGCGGCGCGCTTCGATGAGGCGGGCTTCATCGCCTCGGTGCGGCTGCAGGTGCGCTTTCTGGACAATGTGCTGGATGCCACGCCCTGGCCGCTGAAAGAGCAGCACGAACAAGCCATGGCCAAGCGCCGCATCGGCGTGGGCTTCACCGGCATGGGCAATGCCCTGGCCATGCTGAACCTGCGCTACGACAGCGAGGCCGGTCGACGAGAGGCCGCCCACATCGCCGAATTGATGCGCGATGCCGCCTACGCCGCCTCGATCGACCTGGCCATCGAGCGCGGGCCGTTCCCGGCCCTGCAGGCCGAGGCCTATCTGGCGCCCGGCACCTTTGCCTCGCGCCTGCCCGAAGCCCTGAAGACGCGCATCCGCGAGCACGGCATCCGCAACAGCCACCTGCTGTCTATCGCGCCCACCGGCACCGTGAGTCTGGCCTTTGCCGACAACGCCAGCAATGGCATCGAGCCGCCGTTCTCGCTGGCCTACACGCGCAACAAGCGCACCCCCGATGGCGGCACCCAGGCCTTTGCCGTGGTGGACCACGGCCTGCGGGTCTTCCTCGGCACGCTGGAGCCGGCCTTCGGCAACGCCGTGCTGGACGCGGTGTGCCGCTACCAGGACGAGTTCAGCCACGAGGGCCAGCGCCTGCGCGTGAGCCAGGTGCTGCCCGACTCGATGGTGACCGCGCTGGCCATGTCCTGCGATGACCACCTGGCCATGATGGGCGCGGTGCAGCCCTTCATCGACACGGCCATCAGCAAGACCGTCAACGTGCCGGCCGACTACCCCTTTGACGATTTCAAGAAGTTGTACCTTCGCGCCCACGCCTATGGCCTGAAAGGCTGCGCCACCTACCGCCCCAACGACACCCTGGGCGCGGTGCTGGAAGTGCCCACCACCGCCGCCACCAACAGCGCCGCCCCTGGGACCAGCCCCGGCCCCGCGCCGGCCCCGCTGGACATGGACCCGCTGCGCATCAGCATCGAAAAGCGCCCCGAAGGGGAAACCCCGGCGGTGACCGAGAAGCTGGTCTACCACACCTCCGAAGGCCAAAAATCGCTGTACCTGGTGGTGTCGTTCGTGAGCGTGGAGGGCTTTCTGGACGGCCAGAGCGTGACCGTGGAGCGCCCGCTGGAGGTGTTCATCCCAGCCGGCCAGAACGACGAGGCCCAGCAATGGGTGACCGCCGTGGCCCGCGTGCTGTCGCTGACGGCGCGCGACGGCCGCCTGCCCAAGGCGCTGGCCGATCTGCGCAAGGTGACCTGGGACAAAGGCCCGGTGCGCTCGGGCTACTACCGCAAGGCCGATGGCACCCGGGTACCGCGCTTTCACAGCTCGGAAGTGGCCGCCATCGCCTATGCGGTGCAGCAGATCCTGTACCGACGCGGTTTTCTGGACGACGAGGGCCGCGTGATCCCGGCGCTGCGCCAGCACGCCTCGCGGGCCGCCGCCCCAGGCCAGGCCCCGGCGCCGGCCCCGGGCGAGCCCGCCATGCTGCCGCACATGGAGGTCACACCGGGCAAGCCCTGCCCCGAATGTGGCGCCCATGCGCTGGTCAAGAAAGATGGCTGCGAGTTCTGCACGCACTGCGGCTACCTCGGGTCTTGCGGCTGAACCGAGTGAGCCCACTCAGGGCCGCTCGGCATCTTGCAGGCCGGCCTGGTAGCGACAGCGCAGCTCGGTGATGCGCACACCCTGCGGCGCGCTTTCCAGCGACTGGGCCTTGGGCTCCAGCCCACCCCAGCGGTTGCGCACCTGGTCGATCTGGTAGGTGCGGTCCCAATGCGGGCCCAGGCCACGCGCCATGCAGCGTTGCACGTCGGCATAGCGCAGGGCCAGGTCGCTCTCGGCCTCTTCGGCATGGGCATGGCCCAGGCTCAGCAACAGCGTGGCAAGCAGGAGAAAGGGAAGGATAGAGAGAAGCAGAGGGCGCAACAGCATCAGCGGGAAGCAAAGAGGATCAAGCGACAAAAACCCCATCGCGATGCGACGGGGTTGAACCGGATCGACAAGAGACCGATCCGGCCAGGTTCACTGTGAGCGACGCGGCCCAAGATGGTTCCGTGCTGAACACTTGCCTGGTGAAGACGGCGGACACATCAAGGCCCCGCAAGGCCTGGTGTACCCCCACTCACTTGATCGCGGCGCTGCTGGTCACGCTGGCCTTGGCGGCCTTGGCAGAATCAGGGTGCACGGTCTTGTGCCCGGCCTTGGCATGCAGCCTGGTGGGCTGCTTGGCCTTGGCGGCCGGTGTGGCCGCGCCGGTGGCTGGGCTCGCCTTGTCTGCTGCAGGCGGCGTGGCAGCCGGGCCCACGGTGCTGACCACCGCGGGCTTGACCTCGACCGGCTTCACGCCGGGCGCCGAGGCCGCAACCGCCGGCGTGACCGGGGCGGCGGCGGTGGCCGGGGTGGCTGAGGTGGCAGCCGGTGCCTGCGCCCAGGCGCCCAGGGACACGCAGGCCGACAGCACGGTGGCGGGAAGGATGGCAAACAGCTTGTTCATGGCAACACCTTTTCTCTCGTTGAGCCCCAGGCAAAAGACCTGGTTGCTACCTTCAACGCCCTGGTTTCGACCGTCGATGACGTCTTGCGCGCCAAGTTGTAACGGCTGGTTTCCCGCACCCGCAGCTCAGGCCGGCAGCGGCTGGCGAAACCCCACGTTCAGCAGGTTCCAGGCCACGATGGTGGAGATCGCAAAGCCCAGCTCGGCGATCTCGGCGAGCGAGAACTGCTGGCTCAGGCGGGCAAATTCTTCATCGCTGGCGTCGCCGTTCGGGGTGGCGTTGATGAGTTCGGCCCAGCGCAGGGCCGCGCGTTCGCGCTCGCTGAAAAACGGCGCCTCGCGCCAGCCGGCCACAGCATTGAGATCGCGGGGCGACAGGCCCTGGCGCAGCAGATCCTGGCCGTGCATGTCGATGCAAAAAGCACAGCCATTGAGCTGCGAAACACGCAGCCAGACCAGGTCGATCAGACGCTCGCCCAGAGCCCCCTGCTTGAGGGTCTGAGACAAATCGAGCAGGCTTTGAAACGCCTTGGGCGCCAGTTGGATGTAGGGGACGCGGGCAGCAGAGGTGTGCATGGCATGGGCTTTCTATTCAGATGGGAGGCCACCCGATGCGGCCTCGCTCCTGTTAGACGCTGGCCGACGCCACGTTGTGACAGCGAGCCTCAAGCCTGCAGGGCAATGCCCGCCAACTTGTCGGGGTTGCGCACCACATACACCGCCACGATGCGCTCGCCCTCGATCACAAAGGCCTGGGCCGACTCGAGTTGGCTGCCCACATAGCGCAACAGCCCCGGCTCGCCATTGACCAGCACCTGCCGGTAGCGGACCTGATCACCCAGCCGCAGCGCCACGGCCCAATACAGGTTGGTGACGCGGAATGCGCCGCGCAGCACATGGCCCACGGACGCCACCCGGCCGCCCCCGTCGCCCATCAGTTCCACATCGTCGGCCAGCAGGGCCTGCAAACTCACACGATCACCCTTCTGGGCCGCCTGCATGAAGCGCTCCAGCAAGGCACGGTGGCGTTCGCGCGGGACTGGGAACCGGGGGCTGCGCTCCGCCCCCTGCGGCTTCACTCGCAGGCTGGCGCGGTGCACCAGCTGCCGGCAGGCCGCCTCGCTCTTGCCCAGGGCTGCCGCGACGTCGGCGTAGTCGTGATCGAACACCTGGCGCAGCAAAAAGGCGGCCCGCTCTTCAGGCGACAGCTGCTCCAGCACCCGCAGCAAAGCCACCGACAGATCGTCGGCCCACTCTGCCGCGGCCTCGGGGCTGTGGTCGTCCACCGCCACCAGGGGCTCGGGCAGCCAGAACCCCACATAGGCCTCGCGCTCGGCCTTCGCCGCACGCAGGCGGTCGATGGACAGCCGCGTCACCACCGTCACCAGCCAGGCCTCGCCCGATTGAAGCGCGGCACGCTCGCTGCGATGCCAGCGCAACCAGGCCTCCTGCAGCACATCGTCGGCATCGGCACGCGTGCCCAGCATGCGGTAGGCCATGCCAAACAGGCGCGGCCGCAAGGCCACAAAGGTGTCGGTATCGGCGTCAGACACAGGATAGGAGGTGGGACAGGAGGTCAGGTGGGTCATGGTAGCCACTAGACGGCTCAGCCTCTGGCTTTGTGACAGATCGCCCCGGCCATGCAGGCCTGCTGTGGCCGGGCGATGCAATCGACAGCCCAGAAACGAAAAAGCCCTTGAAGATCAAGGGCTTGAACGTATTTGGTGCGGCTGGCGGGGATCGAACCCACGACCCTTGGCTTCGGAGGCCAATACTCTATCCACTGAGCTACAGCCGCGTGCCTGACAGCAGGCAAACGATCCGCGGATTATGGCACGGGCCGGGGGCCTTGCGACGCAAAGGCGAGAGCGGGGACAGCTGGGGTCGGGCGAAGTCAGGTGGCAGGGTGGGCAAAGCCCAGGCCGGCCAGGTAGGTGTCCATGGCCTGCTCGCCGATGCTCACCACGTCGAACTCTTCGGGCGACAGCAGCCAGTTCTGGATCAGGCCATCGAGCAAAGCATGCAGACCGATGACGGCCGCCTGCACCGGCAGGCGCAATGTCACCCCCCTCAATTGAGCGGCGGCCTGCAGGCTGCGGGTCATTTCGGCCAGGCAGTCGTGGCGAGCCTCCAGATGCCGCCCCTTGATGGCCAGGGCCTCGCCCACGTACTCGACCTTGTAGCTGGCCACTTCGAAAACCCGCTGGGTGGTGGGGTCTTGTGTCATCTTGCGCAACACATCCAGGGTGGCCCGGCGCAGGTCGTCCAAGGGGTCGCGTCCGGGATCGCGGCCCATCTGCTGCAGGGCCTCCTCCATGGGCAGGGTGACGCGGTCCATCATGGCGTTGAACAGGTCGGCCTTGTCCTTGAAGTGCCAGTAGATGGCACCCCGCGTGGTGCCCGCGGCCACAGCGATGTCGTTCAGCGAAGAACGCGAAACCCCTTTTTCAGAGAACACGCGCTCGGCCGCATCCAGCAGGCTGTGCCGGGTGGCAAGGGCATCTTCTTTGGTTCGGCGGGCCATGGCGTCTCCTGTTGTGGGTATGAATTGCAACCCACATCATACATTCACGAATGTATGTATACTGCCCTTTCGTTTTTTACATGAACAAGACACAGTACGGGTTGACCCTAGCAAGTCTTACCCGATACCAACACACTCACACCGGAAAACGGACATGACCGAATCCCAACATGCGGCAGTGGCCGCACCGCAGCGCCGGCCCCTGCTGAGCCGCCTGCCTCTCTTCATGACTGTGGGCACGCTCAGTGCCGTTCTTGCCGCTTGCGGCCCTTCGGGTGCGCAGGGTGGAGGTGGAGCCCCTGGTGGCGGCATGCCGCCCACCGAGGTGGGTGTGGTCACGGTCACCCCGGGGGTGGTCGGTTTGCAGACCGAGCTGCCGGGTCGCCTGGAGGCCTCGCGCGTGGCGCAGGTGCGGGCCCGTGCGGCCGGTATCGTGCAAGAGCGTCTGTTCCGCGAAGGCAGCGATGTGAAGGCGGGCCAGCCCCTGTTCCAGATTGATGCGGCGCCCTACAAGGCCACCTACGACAGCGCCCAGGCCTCTGTGGCCAAGGCCGAGGCCACGCTGATGCAGGCCAGCGCCCAGCTGACCCGGTACAAGCCACTGGTGGAGGCCAATGCCATCAGCAAACAGGATTACGTGAACGCCGAAGCAGCCCAGAAGCAGGCCGAAGCCGATCTGGCCTCGGCCAAGGCAGCGTTGCAGACCGCCAAGATCAACCTGGGCTACACCACGGTGACGGCCCCGATTTCGGGCCGCATCGGCCGTGAGCTGGTGACCGTGGGCGCCCTGGTGGGCCAAAGCGAAGCCACCCAGATGGCGCTGGTGCAGCAGATCGACCCGCTGTATGTGAACTTCACGCAGTCGGCGGCCGAAGTGATGAAGCTGCGCGATGCGCTGGCCAATGGCCAGCTCAAGCGGGCGCCGGGCGCCGAGGCGGCCAGCGTGCGCCTGGTGAAGGATGACGGCAGCGAGTTCCCCAAGGCCGGCAAGCTGTTGTTCTCGGACCTGACGGTGGACAGCACCAGCGGCCAGATCACCCTGCGCGCCGAGGTGCCGAACCCCGGCGGCCAGTTGCTGCCGGGCCTGTATGTGCGGGTGCGCCTGGAACAGGCCCAGGCCAGCGATGCCATCACCCTGCCCCAGCAGGCCGTGACGCGCAGCGAAAAAGGGGATGTGGTGATGGTGGTCAGCCCCGAAGGCAAGGTGAGTCCGCGGCCCGTCAAGGTGGCCGCCGGCAAGGGCAACCAGTGGGTGATCCTGGACGGCCTGAAGGCCGGCGAACAGGTGATGGTGGACGGCTTCCAGAAGCTGCGTGGCGATGCCCCCGTGAAGGCCGTGCCCTGGCAGGCGCCGGGCAGCGCGGCACCGGCCGCCGCCGCCCCTGCGGCTGCCCCGGCCACCAAGTCCTGAGGAGCCTGATCCATGGCGAAATTCTTCATTGACAGGCCCATCTTTGCCTGGGTGATCGCGCTGTTCATCCTGGTGCTGGGCGGGGTGTCCATCACCCAGCTACCCATCTCTCAATACCCACCGGTGGCCCCGCCTGCGGTGGTGATCAGCACCAGCTACCCGGGCGCATCGGCCCAGACGCTGGAAGACAGCGTGATCAGTGTGATCGAGCGTGAAATGAACGGCTCGCCGGGCCTGCTCTACATGGAGTCGGTCAGCCAGGCCGACGGCTCCGGCACCATCACGCTGAGCTTTGACCCCTCGACCAGCCCCGATCTGGCCCAGGTGGACGTGCAGAACCGCCTCTCGCGCGCCACCCCGCGCCTGCCGGCCGCGGTGACGCAGCAGGGCGTGCGCGTGGACAAGTCGCGCAGCAACTTCCTGCTGTTCATCATGCTGTCCTCGGACAACGGTGCGCTGGACCCGATCGCGCTGGGTGACTATGCCTCGCGCAACGTGATCCCCGAAATCCAGCGTCTGCCCGGCATCGGCCAGGCCCAGTTGTTCGGCACCGAGCGCGCCATGCGGGTGTGGATCGACCCGGCCAAGCTGACCGGCTACAGCCTGTCGCCCGCCGACGTGAACGCCGCCATCACGGCCCAGAACGCCCAGGTGTCTTCGGGTGCCATCGGCGACTTGCCCAACATCACCGGCCAGGGCATTGCCGCCACGGTGGTGGTGAAGGGCCAACTGGCCTCGGTGGAGCAGTTCGGCCGCATCGTGCTGCGCGCCAATGCCGACGGCTCGACCGTGCGCCTCAAGGACGTGGCCCGCATCGAGCTGGGTGCCCAGACCTACGCCACCTCGGCCCGCCTGAACGGCAAGCCGGCCACCGGCATCGGTGTCCAGCTGACCCCCTCGGGCAACGCCCTGGCCTCGGCCAAGGCCGTGAAGGCCAAGATGGAAGACCTGCAGCGCTACTTCCCGGCCGGCGTGTCCTACGCCATTCCGTACGACAGCTCGGGCTTCGTGAAGATCTCGCTGTCGCAAGTGGCCGAGACCCTGGTGGAAGCCGTGGTGCTGGTGTTCCTGGTGATGTTCCTGTTCCTGCAGAACTGGCGCTACACCCTGATCCCGACCATCGTGGTGCCGGTGGCCCTGCTGGGCACCTTTGCCACCCTTCTGGCGCTGGGCTTCTCGATCAACGTGCTGACCATGTTCGGCATGGTGCTGGTGATCGGCATCGTGGTGGACGACGCCATCGTGGTGGTGGAGAACGTCGAACGCATCATGAGCGAGGAAGGCCTGCCCCCGCTGCAAGCCACGCGCAAGGCCATGGGCCAGATCTCGGGCGCCATCATCGGCGTGACCGTGGTGCTGATCTCGGTGTTCGTGCCGCTGGCCTTCTTCAGTGGCTCGGTGGGCAACATCTACCGCCAGTTCTCGGCCGTGATGGTGTCGTCGATTGCCTTCTCGGCCTTCCTGGCGCTGTCGCTCACACCGGCGCTGTGCGCCACCCTGCTCAAGCCGGTCGAGGCCGGGCATCACCATGAGAAGAAGGGCTTCTTCGGCTGGTTCAACCGCGGCTTCAGCCGCGCTGCCAAGGGCTATGAAGGCTGGGTGGCCAAGCTGCTCAAGCGGGCCGGCCGCTTCATGCTGATCTATGTCGCCATCGGCGCTGCCGCCGTGGTGGTCTACATGCGCCTACCCACCTCCTTCCTGCCCAATGAAGACCAGGGCACGATGCTGGTGAACGTGCAACTGCCCCCGGGCGCCACCGTGGAGCGCACCCGCAACGTGATGGAGCAGGTGGAGGGCTTCATCCTGAAGCAGCCTGAGGTCAAGAGCATGGTTGGCGTGCTGGGCTTCAGCTTCTCGGGCCAGGGCCAGAACGCCGCCCTGGCGTTCGTGACCCTCAAGCCCTGGGACGAACGCCATGGCGAAGAGCACTCGGCCCAGGCCTTGGCCGGCCGCGCCTTCGGGGCGTTGATGGGCATCCGCGATGCCTTCATCTTCCCGCTCAGCCCGCCGCCGATTCCTGAATTGGGCAATGCCACCGGCTTCACGTTCCGCCTGCAGGACCGCGCCGGCAAGGGCCACAAGGCCCTGATCGATGCGCGCAATCAGCTGCTGGGCATGGCCAGCAAGAGCCCGGTGCTGAGCCAGGTGCGCCCCGACGGCCTGGAAGACGCGCCGCAGCTGCAGATCGACATCGACCGCGACAAGGCCCAGGCCCTGGGCGTGCCGTTCAATGCGATCAACACCGCCTTGTCCACCGCGCTGGGCTCCACCTATGTGAACGACTTCCCGAACCAGGGCCGTCTGCAGCGCGTGGTGGTGCAAGCCGATGCGCCAGCGCGCATGCAGCCTGAAAACATCCTGCAACTGCGCGTGCCCAACAGCTCGGGCCAGTTGGTGCCCTTGTCCACCTTTGCCAGCACCCGCTGGGAGAACGGGGCCATGCAGACCGTGCGCTACAACGGCTACCCGGCCGTGCGCATCAGCGGTGGCACCGCCCCGGGCCGCAGCACCGGTGAGGCCATGGCCGAGATGGAGAAGCTGGCCGCGCAACTGCCCCCGGGCTTCGGCTACGAATGGACCGGCCAATCGCGCGAGGAAAAGCTGGCGGGTTCGCAGGCCGTGATCCTGTACGGCTTTGCCGTGCTGGCCGTGTTCCTGTGCCTGGCCGCCTTGTACGAGAGCTGGTCGATCCCGCTGTCGGTGATCCTGGTGGTGCCGTTGGGCGTGCTGGGCGTGCTGCTGGCCACCTGGCTGCGGGCGTACTCGAACGACGTGTACTTCCAGGTGGGTCTGATCACGATCATCGGCCTGTCGGCCAAGAACGCGATCCTGATCATCGAGTTTGCCAAGGACCTGCAGGCGCAGGGCCGCGGCGTGATCGAGTCGGCCCTGGCGGCGGCGCACCTGCGCTTCCGCCCCATCGTGATGACCTCGCTGGCCTTCATGCTGGGCGTGGTGCCGCTGGCCATCGCCACGGGTGCCGGCTCGGCCAGCCAGCGTGCCATCGGCACCGGCGTGGTGGGCGGCATGGTCACCGGCACCGCCTTGGCGGTGTTCTTTGTCCCCATCTTCTTTGTGGTGGTGCGCAAGCTGTTCAAGGGCAGCGAGCGCCAGCGCCAGATCTATGCAGAACATGCCCGACAGGCCGGTGTGGCCGAAGCCGCAGGAGGCCAAGACCATGCGTAAAAACCCCCTCTGGCGAATCCGCCTGCCGCTGGCGCCCGTGGCGCTGGCCCTGAGCGCCCTGCTGGGCGGCTGCAGCATGATCCCGACCTACCAGCGCCCGGCCGCCCCGGTGGCCGAGCAGTTCCCGGCGCTGAAGGCCCATGTGGCCCAGGCCGCCGGCAACAAGGCCGCGGCCGACCTGGCCTGGCAGGATTACTTCAGCGACCCGGCGCTGCGCCGCCTGATCGCCCTGGCGCTGGACAACAACCGCGACCTGCGCGTGTCGGTGCTCAACATCGAACAGGCCCGCGCCGCGCTGCAGATTGCACGGGCCAACCAGTTGCCGGCGGTCAACGGCGTGATCTCGGGCTCGCGCACCCCCAACACCAGCGGCGGCACCACCAGTGTCTACAGCGGTGGTCTGCTGGTGTCGTCCTGGGAGATCGACTTCTTTGGCCGCCTGCAGGCGCTGAAGGAACAGGCCCAAGCCCAGTACCTGGCCACGGGCGAAGCCCGCAAGGCGGCCCAGATCAGCCTGGTGGCCACCGTGGCCAACGCCTGGCTGGCCCTTGTGGCCGACGAAGAGTTGCTCGACCTGTCGGGCCGCACCCTGGCCACGCGAGAGGACTCGCTCAAGCTGACCCGGCTGCGCTTTGACCAGGGCTCGGCCTCCGAGCTGGACCTGCGCCAGGCCGAATCGCTGGTGGAAAGCGCCCGCGCCACACTGGCCCAGCAAGTGCGCCAGCGCGCCCAGGACGAAAACGCCCTGGTGCTGGTGCTGGGCCAGGGCCTGCCCGACGATGCCCGCCAGGCGCTGCGCCAGGCCCGCCTGAGCCAGGCGACCCTGCCCGAGGTGCCGGTGGGCCTGCCGTCTGAGCTGCTGATCAAGCGCCCCGACATCCGCCAGGCCGAGCAGTCGCTGATCGCCGCCAACGCCAACATCGGGGCGGCACGGGCCGCGTTCTTCCCGACCATCAGCCTGACCACCGGCATCGGCAGCGCCAGCAGCGCCTTGTCGGGCCTGTTCAAGAGCGGCTCCTGGGGCTACACGCTGTCGCCCCAGCTGTCGGTGCCGATCTTCAACGCCGGCCGCACCCAGGCGGGTGTGGAGACCGCCCAGGCGGCCCGCGACATTGCCGTGGCACAGTATGAAAAGGCCATCCAGAGCGCCTTCCGCGAGGTGGCCGACGCCCTGGCCGGGCGCGACACCCTGGGCGACCAGTTGCAGGCCCAGCAGGCCCTGGTGAAAGCCACGGCGCGCCAGACCGAGCTGTCGGACCTGCGCTACCGCAACGGCGTGGCCAGCTACCTCGATCTGCTCGATGCACAGCGCTCGCTGTTCACCGCCCAGCAGGCCCTGGTGCAAACCCGCCTGAGCCAGTTGCAGACCCAGGTCACGCTGTACAAGGTGCTGGGCGGCGGCTGGACCGATGCCGTGGCCGCAGCGCCGCCAAAGCCAGCCAACTGAGCCCCCCGCAGCCGCGGGCACGCCCGCCCTGCCCCCCAGAAAGGCCCCGACACGGGGCCTTTCTTTTTGTGGCCCGGATCCAGGGCCTGGCCTGGCAACAACTGCCGACAAAGCCGCAGACCAGGCTTTCACTTGTTGCATTTACATGCGCTGACCCCGACGGATGATGCGGCGACCTCCCTCGCCCCCTCCTCGCCCCCCTTTCGCTCCCGAAGGACAGCCATGCCCGAAACACCCCCCACAGCCCCCCGACAGCCTGCGCCCCAAAGCCCCCTGCTGCAGAGCGGGCGGCCCGGCCTTTCGCTGGCACTGTGCCTGGCCCTGGCCACCCTGCTGAGCGCCTGTGAACGCGCCAACCAGGCGCCGCCGCAGGGGGCAATGCCCCCACCCGAGGTGGGCGTGGTGGTGGTCGAGCCCGCTCCCGTGGGCTTGCAGACCGAGTTGCCCGGGCGCATCGAGCCGTACCGGGTGGCCCAGATCGGGGCGCGGGTGGCGGGCATCCTGCAAAAGCGCCTGTTTGAAGAGGGCAGCGAGGTGCAGGCCGGGCAGGCGCTCTACCAGATCGACCCCGAACCCTTTCAACTGGCCCACGACAGCGCTCAGGCCAATGCGCTGAAAGCCGAAGCCGCGCTGGCCCAGGCCCAGGACGTGCTGCAGCGCTACGGGCCCCTGGCCGAGGACGGCGCGGTGAGCCAGCAGGCCCTGGTCGCCGCCCGGCTGGCCGTGCAACAGGCCACGGCCGACCTGGCCAGCGCACGCGCCAGCGTGCAGACGGCACGGCTGAACCTGGGCTACGCCCGGGTCAGCAGCCCGATTGCAGGCCGCGTGGGCCAGACCCTGGTGACCGAAGGTGCGCTGGTGGGCCAGGGCCAGGTCACGCCCTTGACCACGGTGCAGCAGCTCGACCCGGTGTACATCAACTTCACCCAGTCGGCCGACGAGGTGCTGCGCCTGCAACGCAGCCTGGCCCAGGGGCAGCTCAAGCGCGCGCGCGGCGCCCAGGCGGCCAGCGTGCGGATCGTGCTGCCCGACGGCAGCGAGTACCCGCGCGCGGGCAAGCTGTTCTTCTCGGGGGTCACGGTAGACGCCAGCACCGGCCAGGTGACGCTGCGCGCCGAAGTGCCCAACCCCGACCGCCTGCTGATGCCCGGGCTGTATGCCCGTGTCAGGCTGGAGCAGGCCCAGGCCAGCGAAGGCCTGCTGCTGCCGCAGCAGGCCGTGAAACGCACCCAGACCGGCAACACGGTGATGGTGGTGGCCCCCGACGGGGGGGTGAGTGTGCGCGCCGTGCAGATCGCCCAGGCCGTGTCGGGCCAATGGGTGGTGCTGAGCGGCTTGAAGGCCGGAGAACAGGTGATGGTGGACGGCTTCCAGAAGCTGCGTGGCAACACCCCCGTGAAGCCCGTGCCCTGGAAAAACACCCCTGAAGCCACGCCCACCCCGGGCACACCAGGCGCCACGGGCGCCAAGCCCTGAGGACGCTGCGCCATGTCCAACTTCTTCATCAGCCGCCCCATCTTCGCCTGGGTGATCGCCTTGTTCGTGGTCGTGCTCGGCTGTGTCTCCCTGACCCAACTGCCGATTGCCCAGTACCCCACGGTGGCGCCCCCCACCATCGTGCTCAACGCCAGCTACCCGGGTGCGTCGGCCGAAACGCTCAAAAACAGCGTAATCAGCGTGATCGAGCAGCAAATGAACGGCGCCACCGGTCTCATGTACATGGAGTCGGTGGCCCAGGCCGATGGCACGGGCACCCTCACCCTGAGTTTTGAGCCCGGCACCGACCCGGCCATGGCCCAGGTGGACGTGCAAAACCGCTTGAGCCGAGCCACGCCACGCCTGCCCGCGGCGGTGAATCAGCAAGGGGTGGTGGTGTCCAAGGCCTCGAACAACTTCCTGTTGTTTGCCTTGCTGTCTTCGGACGACCCGGCCTTCGGGCCGGTCGAGATCGGCGACTACGTGGCCCGCAACGTGGTGCCCGAGATCCAGCGACTGCCCGGCGTCGGGCAGGTGCAGCAGTTTGGTGCCGAGCACGCCATGCGCATCTGGCTCAACCCGGCCAAACTGGTCAGCTACAAGCTCTCACCCGCCGACGTCAATGCGGCCATCGCGGCGCAGAACGCGCAGGTGGCCTCGGGCGTGATCGGCGACCTGCCCCAGTTGCCCACGCAAGAGATCTCGGCCACCGTGGTGGTGAGCGGTCAACTGGCCTCGGTGGAAGACTTTGGCCGCATCGTGCTGCGCGCCAACCCCGATGGCTCGACCGTGCGCCTGCGCGATGTGGCCCGGGTGGAACTGGGGGGCTCCAGCTATGCCACCTCGGCGCGGCTCAACGGCGTGCCCGCCTCGGGCCTGGGGGTGCAGCTGTCGAGCACCGGCAACGCGCTGGCCACGGCCACCGCGGTGCGGCAGAAGATGGGCGAGCTGGAGCGCTACTTTCCCAAGGGCATGAAGTGGGCCATCCCCTACGACACCTCCAACTTTGTGCGCATCTCCATCAGCCAGGTGACCGAGACCCTGTTCGAGGCCCTGGTGCTGGTGTTCGTGGTGATGTTCTTGTTTTTGCAGAACGTGCGCTACACGATCATCCCGGCCATCGTGGTGCCGGTGGCCCTGCTGGGGGGCTTCACCACCATGCTGGTGATGGGCCTGTCGATCAATGTGCTGACCATGTTCGCCATGGTGCTGGTGATCGGCATCGTGGTGGACGATGCCATCGTGGTGGTCGAGGCGGTGGAACGCATCATGGCCGACGAAGGCTTGCCGCCCATGGAAGCCACCCGCAAGGCCATGGGCCAGATCTCGGGGGCCATCGTGGGCATCACCGTGGTGCTGATCTCGGTGTTCGTGCCCCTGGCCTTTTTTGCGGGTGCGGTGGGCAACATCTACCGCCAGTTCTCGGTGGTCATGGTGTCTTCGATCGCCTGCTCGGCCTTTTTGGCGCTGACGCTGACCCCTGCGCTGTGCGCCTCGATGCTCAAGCCGATCCCCGCTGGCACCCTGCATGAGCGCAAGGGGTTCTTCGGCTGGTTCAACCGCGGCTTTTCACGCACCGCCTCGGGGTATGAAAGCACGGTGGCGCGCCTGCTCCAGCGCAGCGCGCGGTACCTGGTGCTTTACGGGGCGCTGATCGGCGCGGCACTGCTGGTGTTTGAACGCCTGCCCACCGCCTTTTTGCCCGACGAGGACCAGGGCAGCATCCTGATCAATGCCCAGTTGCCTGCCGGGGCCTCCCAAAACCGGACGCTGGAGGTGATGCAGGATGTGGAGCGCTACGTGCTCGCCCAACCCGAGGTGAAGAGCATGGTGAGTGTGCTGGGCTACAGCTTTTCGGGCAGCGGGCAGAACGCCGGCCTGGCCTTTGTGACGCTCAAGGACTGGTCCGAGCGCAAAGGCCCCGAGCATTCGGCCCAGGCCGTGGTGGGGCGGGCCTTTGGCGCCCTGATGCAGATCCGCGACGCCTTCATCCTGCCCCTGAACCCGGCGCCGATTCCAGAGCTGGGCAACTCCACAGGCTTCACCTTCCGGCTGCAGGACCGCAGCGGCAAGGGACACGAGGCCTTGATGGCGGCACGGGCCCAATTGCAGGCGGCGGCGGCCAAAAGCCCGCTGTTGTCGCAGGTGCGGGTGGACGGGCTGGACGACGCGCCTCAACTGCACCTGCAGATCGACCGCGACAAGGCCCAGGCCCAGGGGGTGAGCTTTTCAGCCATCAACACCGCCTTGTCGGCCCTGCTGGGCAGCAGCTATGTGAACGACTTCCCGAGCCAGTCCCGCATGCAGCGCGTGGTGGTGCAAGCCGACGCGGCGCACCGCATGCAGGGCGAAGACCTGTTGCAGTTCCAGGTGCCCAGCAACACGGGCGCGCTGGTGCCTTTGTCCACCTTTGCCAGCACACACTGGCAAAACGGCCCCATGCAGGCTGTTCGCTACAACGGCTACGACGCCGTGCGCTTCAGCGGCAGTGCGGCCCCAGGCCACAGCAGCGGGGAGGCCATGGCCGAGATGGAGCGCCTGGCGCGCGAACTGCCCGAGGGCTTTGGCTACGAATGGACCGGCCAGTCGCTGCAAGAAAGCATGGCGGGGTCTCAGTCGACGGTGCTGTACGGCTTTGCCCTGCTGTCGGTGTTTCTGTGCCTGGCCGCCCTGTATGAAAGCTGGACGATTCCGCTGTCGGTGATTCTGGTGGTGCCGCTGGGCTTGCTGGGGGTGGTGTTGGCCACCTTGCTGCGCGCCTATTCGAACGACGTCTACTTTCAGGTGGGTCTGATCACCATCATCGGGCTGTCGGCCAAGAACGCCATCGTGATCGTGGAGTACGCCAAAGACACCCAGGCGGCTGGCAAGGGCCTGCTCGAAGCCACGCTGGAGGCTGTGCGCCTGCGCTTTCGCCCCATCATCATGACCTCGCTGGCCTTTGGGTTGGGGGTGCTGCCCCTGGCCATTGCGAACGGCGCCAGCGCCGCCAGCCAACGCGCCATTGGCACAGGTGTGCTGGGTGGCATCCTGGTCGGCACCACGCTGGCCGTGTTTTTTGTGCCGCTGTTTTTTGTGGTGGTGCGCACGCTGTTCAAGCCCCGGCGCACCCCACCGGCGGTCGCCCCAAACTCTGGAGTCACGCATGACTGAGCCCTTGACTCCCCCCGGCGCGGCCGGGTTTGCAGCGCGCACCCGCCTGCCTCTGCTGGCCCTGCCCTGGCTGTTGGCAGCCTGCAGCCAATTGCCCGACTACCAACGCCCCGCTGTGGCGGTACCGGCCCATTGGCCCGGAAGATCGGGCTTGGACGTGGACGCAGCCGAACCCCTCCGCACCGGCGATTGGGCCGACTATTTCAACGATGCGCGGCTCAAGCCCCTGATTGAACAAGCCCTGGCGAACAACCGCGACCTGCGGGCAACGGCACTCCGGGTCGAGCAGGCCCGGGCCCAGTTCCAGATCAGCCGCGCCAGCCAATGGCCCGCCTTGAACGCTGTGGCAGGCGGGTCACGCGGGCCCGTCGCGACGGCAGCGGGCACGGTGCAAGCCAGCACTTACTCGGTCGGCCTGACCGTGACCGCCTTCGAGCTGGACTTCTTCGGGCGGGTGGCCAGCCTGAAGGAGCAGGCCCTGGCCCAGTACCTGGGCAGTGCCCAGGCCTATGACAGCGCCCGCCTGAGCCTGATCACCAGCGTGGCCACAGGCTGGTTGACCCTGCTGGCCGATGAGGCCCAGTTGGCCTTGCTGCGTGAGACCTTGCTCAACCTGGACGCCACCCTGCAACTGACCCGACGCACCGTGGCCCAAGGGACGCTGCCGCAACAGAATCTGCTGCAGGCCGAGAGCCAGGCCCAGGCGGCCCGTTCGGCACTGGCCCAGGGCGAGTTGCAGCGTCAGCGCGATGAGAACGCACTGCAACTGCTGTTGGGGCTGCCCGACTCGGTGCCCCTGCACGACAGCGCAGACGCCAGCACGCTGGATGTCGCACCCTGGGCCGACCTGGCACCCGGCCTGCCGTCCGAGTTGCTGCTGCGCCGGCCCGACATCGCCCAGGCCGAGCAGGCCCTGATCGCGGCCAATGCCAATGTGGGCGTAGCCCGCGCTGCCCTGTTTCCCCGCATCAGCCTGACCGCCGGGGTCAGCAGCCTGAGTCCGCAACTCTCGGGTCTGTTCAAAAGCGGCTCTCAGGGCTTCACACTGGCCCCTCAGGCCACCCTGCCTTTGCTCGATGCCGGGCAGAGCCAGGCCCAGGTGAAAGCCGCCAAGCTGGGGCGCGACATCGCCACCGCCCAGTACGAAAAGGCCATCCAGACAGCCTTCCGTGAAGTGGCAGACGCCCTGGCCGAGCGCGAGGCGGCTGTGCAGCAGCTCGATGCCAGCGAGCGTCAGGCAACCGCAGGCCAGGCCCAGTTGCGCCTGGCGCAGCGCAGCCTGGAGATGGGCGTGAGCAGCCGACTCGACTGGCTGGCCAGCGAGCGCAACTGGCTGGCCCTGAAGCAACAGCGGGTACAGGCCCAACTCAATCGGCTGCAGAGCCAGGTGTCGGTCTACCAGGTGCTTGGCGGGCATTGGCGCGCCGGCCGAGACACATCGGATCCAGCATGAGCGTGCAAGCTGAGATCAAAAAAAAACGGGACGGCACCTTTCGGCGCCATCCCGTCGCAATGGAGCACCCGAGCCCGCGCCATAGCGCGGGTGGCGCCCCCCCTCATTCAACCGACGGACCGGCAGCGCCAACGCCCCAGGGCAGGAGCGAGCCGAATCCATCAGGTCCACCTCGGCAGCGTAAGCGGTGGATGTGACGGGCGCATGACCTGCACGGGCACCGGGCGGAGACAACCTAAAAGCAGGCGAACGCCTTGGCTCGCACACAACACCCTCAGGACAAGCCCCTGGTCAGGCCAGGGTGACCCGTCGCTATAATCAAAAGTTAAGTTCCCAGCCTTACCACAACATTGAGGACGCCATGAGCGACATCCACGAAGACGCACACACCGGCCCGATCAAGAACCCCAAGCAACTGCTGGTGGCGGTTATTTTTTCGTTTGTCATCCCGGTGTTTTTGATCATCGGTCTGGTCGCTTACGTCACCTCCGGCAACAAGCCGGCTGTGGGTTCCGGCAATGAAGAGCGTGCTCTGGCCGAGCGCATTCAAAAGGTGGGCGCAGTCGACATCCGTGATGCCAACCGTCCTCTGCGCTCTGGCGAAGAAGTGTTCAAGGCCCAGTGCTCGGCCTGCCACGCCACCGGCGCAGCAGGGGCCCCCAAGTTCGGCGATGCCGCGGCCTGGGCCCCGCGCATCAAGACCGGTTTCGAAGCCCTGGTGACCTCGGCCCTGAAGGGCAAGGGTGCCATGGGTGCCCAGGGCGGTGGTGATTTCAACGATGTTGAAGTGGCACGCGGCGTGGCTTACATGGCCAACAACGGTGGCGCCAACTTCCCCGAGCCCAAGGCACCTGCCGCTGAAGAAGCCAAGTAAGGCCTCTTAAGGTCTCTCTCTGCAGCCCCCTGGGCTGCCCGTTGAAAAGCCGGTCTCATGGACCGGCTTTTTTGTTTCTGCCTCTGCTGCCGTGCTCAGGGCACCGCACTGTGGGCGGCCGGGCTCAAGACATAGCCGAAGCGCGCGGGCAGGCTCTCAAAGGCCACCTCCAACGGAGTCCACAAGCCCGTCTCCACGGCTTGGGCGACATGGCCCACATCGAGGGTGTGCACCAGGCCGAAGCCCAGGTCGGTTTCCAGGTAGACCCGGCCCAGCTCGTCGAGCAGACAGTGTTTGACTTGTGCCTCTCGGCCGGTGTGGCTGCTGACCTTCAAAGCATCGTCGATGCGCCAGACCCAAGGAGTGGCTTCGAGCTCGACATAGACCCGTTGGGGGCCGTTTTGGAAATACCAGCAGCCCCGGGCATCGGGCTCGTAGTTGCGCTGGATGAATTCAATGAGTTTGTCGTGCCGCAACACCGAACCTCGAGCTCCGGGCAATCCACTCGCGAAACTGCCCAGGGCCTGTGCCCGGTCATCTCGCATGTACCACTGGCCGCGCGCATCCAGGCCCAACCAGCCATAGCAGTCGGGCACATTGGGCCACTTGGCCATGGCCTGTCGAACGATGTCATCCATTGCGAGTCCTGTTTCAGATGTGGGTGCCCAGCCAGCCTCCGACGGCCTCCGGCATGCCCCGTACATGGCCTGGCAGTCGCCCATGCGGGAAGCCGACGTGGCCGCCATGAGCAGGCTGCCACAGGGTGACCTGCTCGCCCACCTCGGCCTGGCTCGGCAGGCACCAGGCCGGCACGAAAGGATCGTTGCGGGCATTGACCACCAGTGCGGGCACACGGATGCTCGCCAGATGGGGTTTGGCCGACGCTCGAGCCCAATAGTCTTCGGTGCTGCGAAACCCATGCAGCGGGGCGGTGAACACATTGTCGAACTCATACAGATCCCGCGCGCTGGCCAGGGCCTGGGGGTCGAACAGGCCCGGGAACTGCGACAGCTTCTGCATGGCCTTGGGCTTCATGGTGTTGAGGAACATGCGCGTGTACACCAGTCGGTTGAAGCCCCGCCCAATGGCCCATCCACCCGCGGCCAGATCGATCGGAGAGCAGACTGCCGCCACGCCCCGCGCCACCTGGGCCGCTGTGTGGCCAGCCTCCTCAGCCCAGCGCAGCAAGGCATTCCCTCCCAGTGAGATGCCTACCGCGATCAAGGGCCCACCGTGCGCGGCCTTCAAACGCGACAGGACCCAGCCGATCTCCTCATGGTCACCCGAATGGTAGGCCCGCGGCGCCCGGTTGATCTCGCCGCTGCAACCTCGAAAATGCGGCACGGCATAGGCCCAACCCTGCTCGCGGGCGTAGTCGGCGAATGCCTCGGCATAGTGGCTGCGGGAGGATCCTTCCAGGCCATGGAACAGCACCAGCAGGGGCCTGGTGGCCGTGGACTCCTGGACGGAAGACGTCTGCAGGAAGTCGACATCGATGAAGTCGGCATCCGGCGTTTCCCAACGCTCTCGCCGGTAGCGGGGCGGATGACCGAACACGCGGCGGGAAAAGAGTGCCGGCCAGATGGTCTGCAGGTTGCCGCCAGGCACCCAGGCGGGAGCGACGTAATTCATCAACACGGCTTGGAGGCGCTTTCCCTCAATGCAGGACGGCCGGGCCATCCATCAATGGCAAGGGCTTGTGCGGCGTGCCGGGGCTGGCATGGTGGGCCACCATGCGCCACCCCTGAGCGGTCTTGTGGTAGACGTTGGTGGCGATCACCCAGGCCTCGTGGCGGCCAGCGGGGGTGTCGATCTCAATGCGCTCGATCACACTGTGAACGGAGCTGGCCAGGGCCTCCACGCATTGCACGTGCTCCAGGTGAATGGGCACAGCCCCTTGCGACAGCAAGGCTTCAAAAGCGGCGCGGATGGCGCCAACACCAATCAGCCGGGCACCGCCTGGATGCACGCAGACGATGTCGTCCTCATCGGCCCAGCAGGCCATCAATTGGCCCACATCGCCTTTTTGCAAGGCGTCGTAAAACGCCACTTCAACCTCTGCGGCGGAGCCGCCTACGGTGATGGCCTGAAGTTTGGCTTTGGGCATGGCGATGGGTTCGGTGTCGCTGGGGGCCTTTATTCTGCCGTGCTTTGCCCGGCCAAGGCGGCCCATCAGGAGGTAGCCCCAAAAACAAAACCCCGTGCAGTTGAGGGCACGGGGTTGATGCGGAGTCCGCGCCATGCACCAGGGCATGGGCGACAACCGGGGCGCTTCAGCGCTTTTGGCGGAACTTGCGCAGTGCGGCAATCTGAGCAGCCATGACGGCCAGCTCGGACTGGGCACGGGCCAAGTCGATGTCGCTCTTGGCGTTCTTGATGGCCTCTTCGGCCGCTGCGCGGGCCTGGTTGGCCTTTTCTTCGTCGAGATCCTTGCCGCGGATGGCGGTGTCGGACAGAACGGTCACGCAGTTCGGCTGCACTTCAAGAATGCCACCGGCCACGAACACGAATTCTTCACCGCCGTCAGCCGTCTCGATGCGCACCGAGCCGGGTTTGATACGGGTGATGAGCGGCGTGTGGCCCGGCAGAATACCGAGTTCGCCAGCTTCACCGGGCAGCGCCACAAACTTGGCTTCACCCGAGAAGATCGACTCTTCGGCACTCACAACGTCAACATGAATGGTTGCCATGGCAATCCTTTTCTGGAGGCTTGACTGCACCGGAGAGAGGCTTTTTCAAGCCTGCCCCTCCGATGACAGAAGGCCTTAGATCTTCTTGGCCTTTTCGAAGGCTTCGTCGATGGTGCCAACCATGTAGAAGGCCTGCTCGGGCAGGTGGTCGCACTCGCCGGCCACGATCATCTTGAAGCCACGGATGGTTTCAGACAGAGGCACGTACTTGCCGGGGGAGCCGGTGAACACTTCGGCCACGTGGAACGGCTGCGACAGGAAACGCTGGATCTTACGAGCGCGGGCCACCACCAGCTTGTCTTCCGGTGCCAGTTCGTCCATGCCCAGAATCGCGATGATGTCGCGCAGTTCCTTGTAGCGCTGCAGCGTACCCTGCACGGCACGGGCCGTGTTGTAGTGGTCTTCACCCACCACGTTCGGGTCCAGCTGGCGGCTGGTCGAATCGAGCGGATCCACAGCGGGGTAGATACCCAGGGCAGCAATGTCACGGCTCAGCACCACAGTGGAATCCAAGTGGGCGAAGGTGGTGGCAGGCGACGGGTCGGTCAAGTCATCGGCAGGCACGTAAACGGCCTGGATGGAGGTGATCGAGCCCACCTTGGTCGAGGTGATACGCTCTTGCAGACGGCCCATTTCTTCGGCCAGCGTCGGCTGATAGCCCACAGCGGAAGGCATACGACCCAGCAGAGCGGACACTTCGGTACCGGCCAGCGTGTAGCGGTAGATGTTGTCCACGAAGAACAGCACGTCACGGCCTTCGTCGCGGAACGATTCAGCGATGGTCAGACCGGTCAGGGCCACGCGCAGACGGTTGCCCGGGGGCTCGTTCATCTGACCGTAAACCATGGCCACCTTGGACTCGCCGAGGTTCTCCAGGTTCACCACGCCGGAATCGGCCATTTCGTGATAGAAGTCGTTCCCTTCACGGGTACGCTCACCCACACCAGCGAACACCGACAGACCCGAGTGAGCCTTGGCGATGTTGTTGATGAGTTCCATCATGTTCACGGTCTTGCCCACGCCGGCACCACCGAACAGACCCACCTTGCCGCCCTTGGCGAACGGGCAGACCAAGTCGATCACCTTGATGCCGGTTTCCAGCAGTTCTTGCGAAGGCGACAGCTCGTCATAAGCCGGTGCCTTGCGGTGGATCGAGGCGGTCAGCTCTTGGCTGACAGGACCACGTTCGTCGATGGGCGCGCCCAGCACGTCCATGATGCGACCCAGGGTGGCCTTGCCCACGGGCACCGTGATGGGTGCGTGGGTGTTGGACACGATCAGGCCACGACGCAGGCCGTCGGACGAACCCAGCGCAATGGTACGCACCACGCCGTCGCCCAACTGCTGCTGAACTTCCAGGGTCAGTGTGGATCCTTCGAGCTTCAGAGCGTCGTAGATCTTGGGCATCTGGTCACGCGGAAACTCCACGTCAACCACAGCGCCAATACACTGAACAATTTTTCCTTGAACTTGAGCCATTTTTTGCTCCAAAAATTTTTAAACCGTGACGACGACGAGGGTCAAACCGCAGCCGCGCCGGAGACGATTTCCGAAAGTTCTTTCGTGATCGCTGCCTGACGGGTCTTGTTGTAGACCAGCTTCAATTCGCCGATGACACTGCCCGCGTTGTCGGTCGCGGCCTTCATGGCCACCATGCGCGCCGACTGTTCGGATGCCATGTTTTCTGCCACGGCCTGGTAGATCAGGGATTCAACATAGCGAACCAGCAGATCGTCGATGACGGCCTGAGCGTCGGGCTCGTAGATGTAGTCCCAGCCATGTTCGGTCTTCTCGGCCTGCATCTGGTCGGCGGACAGGGGCAGCAACTGCTCCAGCACCGACTCTTGCTTCATGGTGTTGATGAACTTGGTGTAACCCAGGTAGACCGCATTGATGCGACCTTCTGCGTAAGCATCCAAGAGCACCTTCACGGGGCCGATCAACTTGTCCAGATGCGGGGTATCGCCCAGACCCGTGACGTGCGAAACCACTTTCGCGCCGACACGGTTCAGGAAACCCAGACCCTTGTTACCGATGGCGACGGCCTCGACCGACACGCCTGCACCTTGCAGTTCGCGCAGCTTGGTCGTCACGGCACGCAACACGTTGGTGTTCATGCCACCGCACAAACCCTTGTCGGTCGTGACCACGATCACCCCGGCGGTCTTCGCATCGTTCGTCTTCATGAACGCGTGCGTGTACTCGGGGTTGGCCTGGCCGAGGTTGGCGGCAACGTTGCGGATCTTTTCGCTGTAAGGACGGGCAGCACGCATCCGGTCCTGCGCCTTGCGCATCTTGGATGCGGCCACCATTTCCATGGCCTTGGTGATCTTCTTGGTGTTCTCCACCGATTTGATCTTGCCGCGTATTTCCTTGCCTGCTGCCATATGTGCTCCTAAAGCGTTTGTTGGGTGCTTGGAGAGCTACTTAAGCAAACGACTTCTTGAACGCACCAATGGCGGCGGTCAGTTCGGCTTCGGCGTCCTTGTCCATGGCCTTGTCCTTCTCGAGCTTGGCGAGCAGGGCGGCATGGCTGGTCTTCAGGAACTGGTGCAGACCGTGTTCGAAGGCCAGAACCTTCTTGACGTCGATGTCATCCAGGAAACCCTTGTTGACCGCGAACAGCGTGGCACCCATCAGCGAGATGGAGAGCGGGCTGTACTGAGCCTGCTTGAGCAATTCGGTCACGCGGGCACCGCGGTCGAGCTGCTTGCGGGTGGCTTCGTCCAGGTCGGAAGCGAACTGCGCGAAGGCAGCCAGTTCACGGTACTGGGCCAAGTCGGTACGGATACCACCGGACAGGTTCTTGATCAGCTTGGTCTGGGCAGCACCACCGACGCGCGACACCGAGATACCGGCGTTGATGGCGGGGCGGATACCGGCGTTGAACAGGCTGGTTTCCAGGAAGATCTGGCCGTCGGTGATCGAGATCACGTTGGTCGGAACGAAGGCGGACACGTCACCGGCTTGGGTTTCAATCACGGGGAGAGCGGTCAGCGAACCGGTCTTGCCCTTGACTTCACCCTTGGTGAAGGCTTCCACGTAGTCGGCGTTCACGCGAGCGGCGCGTTCGAGCAGACGGCTGTGGAGATAGAACACGTCGCCAGGAAAAGCTTCACGGCCTGGAGGACGGCGCAGCAGCAGCGACACCTGACGGTAAGCCACAGCTTGCTTCGACAGATCGTCATAAACGATCAGCGCGTCTTCACCGCGGTCGCGGAAGTACTCGCCCATCGTGCAGCCCGAGTAGGCCGACACGTACTGCATGGCAGCCGATTCAGAAGCCGAGGCAGCCACCACGATGGTGTAGTCCATGGCGCCAGCTTGCTCGAGGGAGCGCACGACGTTCTTGATGGATGAAGCCTTCTGACCAATCGCGACGTACACGCAGGTGACGCCTTGGCCCTTCTGGTTGATGATGGCGTCGATGGCCACAGCGGTCTTGCCGGTCTGGCGGTCACCAATGATCAGCTCGCGCTGACCACGGCCCACGGGCACCATCGAGTCGATGGACTTCAGACCGGTTTGCAGCGGCTGACCCACGGATTCACGGGCGATCACACCAGGTGCCACCTTTTCGATCACGTCGGTCATCTTGGCGTTGATCGGACCCTTGCCGTCGATAGGCTGGCCCAGGGCGTTCACCACGCGGCCAATCAGTTCGGGGCCGACGGGCACTTCCAGAATGCGGCCCGTGCACTTCACGGTGTCGCCTTCGGAGATGTGCTCGTACTCGCCCAGAATCACGGCGCCAACAGAGTCGCGCTCCAGGTTCAGGGCCAGGCCATACGAAGGCACGCCTTCAGCATTGGCCGGGAATTCGAGCATTTCGCCCTGCATCACGTCAGACAGGCCATGCACGCGAACGATACCGTCGGTCACGGACACCACGGTGCCCTGGTTGCGGATGTCAGCGCTGCCAGCCAGCCCTTCGATGCGGCTCTTGATCAATTCAGAAATTTCTGCGGGATTGAGTTGCATGACTCTTTCCTTCTTTCTTTGTTTAGCCGAGGCACAAGGCCGCGGTCACGCGGCCAGGGCCGCTTTCATTTGTTCGAGGCGCGCTTTGACCGAGGTGTCGAGCACTTCGTCACCCACTGCCACACGGACACCACCAATCAAGGTGCTGTCGGTTTCGACGGTCAGGTTGAGCTTGCGGCCAAAACGCTTTTCGAGCGAGGCGGCGAGGTCTGCCAGGGCAGCACCATCGATCGGGAATGCGCTGTACACAACGGCATCCGACGAACCGCTCTGGGCATTGACCAGCTTGCGGAACTGGGCAGCGACTTCGGGCAGCGCCTGCAGACGACCGTTGTCGATCACCGTGCGCAGGAAGTTCTTGCCCTGATCGGGCAGAACGTACTTGGTCAGGCCGGCCACCAGGTCGAAGACCTGCTGGGCACTGACCTTCGGGCTCTCGGCAAACTGCTTGAGCTGGGCGTCGGCTGCAATCGCAGCCAGCTCGTCCAGCCAGCCGGCCGTGGCGTTGAGGTCAACGCCGGCGGTCGAGGTGCTGGCCTTGAACAAGGCCTCGGCGTAAGGACGGGCAATGGTGGCGAGTTCAGCCATGGTTGCTCCTTACAGCTCAGTCTTCAGGCGATTCAGCAGATCGGCGTGAACGCCGGCATCGACTTCCTTGCGCAGGATTTGCTCGGCACCCTTGACGGCCAGCACGGCGACCTGCTCACGCAGGGCCTCGCGGGCCTTGACCGATTGCTGCTCGGCCTCAGCCTTGGCAGCGGCAACGATCTTGTTGCCTTCTTCGGTGGCACGGGCCTTGGCCTCGTCGATGATGGCCTGAGCACGACGCTCGGCATCAGCCAGACGCGATGCAGTTTCGGTGCTGGCGGCGGCCAATTCCTTCTTCACGCGCTGGTCAGCAGCGGCGAGTTCGGTTTTGGCACGGTCGGCAGCAGCGAGACCATCGGCGATTTTCTGGGCACGTTCATCCAGCGCTTTCGCGATCGGGGGCCACACGAATTTCATCGTGAACCACACCAAGATCAGGAATACGATGGCCTGAATGAACAGGGTCGCATTGATACTCACGGCAACACCTTTCTAGAGTGGCGTTGAACGGGAATTACTTGGGCAGGTTGGCCAAGAAGGTCGAAGCAAACGGGTTGGCGAAGGCGAACAGCAGAGCGATAGCCACACCGATCAGGAAGGCGGCGTCGATCAGACCGGCCAAGATGAACATCTTGGTTTGCAGTTCGTTGATCAGCTCAGGTTGGCGAGCCGACGATTCGAGGAACTTGCCACCCATCAGGGCGATGCCGATAGAAGCGCCGATAGCGCCCAGACCAACGATCAGACCACAAGCCAGAGCGACGAGACCGAGAATGTTTTCCATGATGACTCCTAATTAAGAAACGGATGGTTGAGGAAAGAAAAAACGAAACGAAATCAGAGGGCGCCTGGTGAGCGCTTAGTGGGCGTTGTGCGCCTGACCCAGGTAGATCAGTGCGAGCATCATGAAAATGAAGGCTTGCAGCGTGATCACGAGGATGTGGAACAGCGTCCAGATGGTGCCGGCAATGATGTGGCCGACAGGCAGCAGAACACCAGAGAGCGACAGCGCAGCGGCGCCGCCCATCAAGGCGATCAACATGAACACCAGTTCGCCAGCGTACATGTTGCCGAACAGTCGCATGCCGTGGGACACGGTGTTGGCGACGTATTCGATGATTTGCATCAAGAGGTTGATCACGCCCAGAATCAGGGCAAAGATAGGATTCTTGCTGGTGCCGAAAGGAGCAGACACCAGTTCATGAGCCCAGCCGCCGGCGCCCTTGATCTTGATGCTGTACCAGAAACGCAGCAGCAGGACGGCAAAAGCCAGGCCCAGGGTGGTGGAGAGGTCAGCGGTCGGAACGACGCGCAGGAATGCGTGATGGGCATCATGGCCAGCCGACTCATAGGCCTTGCCCCACAGAGCGGGCAGCAGGTCGACAGGCAGCATGTCCATGAAGTTCATCAGGAAGATCCAGACGAACACCGTCAGGCCCAGGGGAGCGATGAACTTGCGGCTTTCAGCACTGTGGATGTTGGCCTTGGCCTGGTTGTCGACCATTTCGACCAGGATCTCGACAGCAGCCTGGAAACGGCCGGGCACACCCGAAGTGGCCTTGCGTGCAGCGGTCCAGAGCAAGACCAGTGCGACGACACCCAACAGACCGGCCACGACCAACGAATCAAAGTTGATGACCGAAAAATCAACAATAGCTTTCTGCTGGACGTTCTGCAGATGCTGCAAGTGGTGAACGATGTACTCACTTGCTGTCGGACCGTGTTCTGCTGCGCTCATCTTTCAACTCTTTCTTTTGACTCTTCAAACGAAGAATCAAGTCGGTTTAACAGACCTGGTCTGCACCCACAGTGCAAGCCAGTACATTTTCAGCGTGACAACCATGCCGGCCAGCAAAGCCAGCCAAACCACCTCGGGCAACACCCAAGGCGCAGCAGCCAGCAAGGCCACCGTCAGCACGATCTTCACGAGCTCCCACCCAAACAACCCGGTGACCGCAGTACCCGGATTGCCAGACGACATGTGCTTGCGCACCCCTCGGGCAAACAGAGCGGCAGGAAACACCACCGCCATCGCACCGTAGGCAGCAGCCCAACCGGCTGCTGGCCGTCCCGTCAGGCCCCAGGCAGCCATGGCCACCAGACACCCGACCAGAGCCTGAACCACCAGAACACGCACCAAGGAAACGGGCGCAATTCTTGCACGAAGCTGCTGCGCCTCTTCGGCAGTCAGCGGCTTGAAATCAGACTCTTCCGCCTCATCTTCAGGAACTGGCGCGATTGTGTTCATTCTTGGTTACGCCAGGGTTACACGCCTGAATTTCAGCAAAGCCATTGATTATAAGTAAAAACCCGCAACGTCAACGCTTGTAAAGCACTCCACTCGGGAAAGGCCCTAGGTCAAAGGTGTTTTGACCTGGGATGAGCGAATGGACGGGCTTGGCAAGACACGTCTGCACGGCAGCCGGGCCTGCGGGGATAATTTGACCATGCAAGCACTACCCGACACCCTCTGCTACCTCAACGGCGACTATACCGCCCTCCAAGATGCCCGCATCAGCGTGCTTGATCGGGGCTTCATTTTTGGCGATGGCATCTACGAGGTCATCCCGGTCTACCAGGGCCGCCTGTTCCGCTTCGATGAGCACCTGGCCCGCCTGACCCGCTCGCTGGCCGAGGTGCAAATCGCCAACCCTCACACCCCTGAGCAGTGGCGCCAGATTGCAGACACGCTGATCGAGCGCAATGCCGCCAAGGCCACGGGCGAGGAGACCGTGTACATCCAGGTGTCTCGAGGCGTGGCCCCGCGCGATCACGCCATGCCCCAAGGCATCACCCCCACGGTGTTTGCCATGATCAACCCCTTGAAGTCCCAGTCCGCAAGCGCCCGCGAGCACGGTGTGGCCTGCGTCACGGCCGAGGATTTCCGCTGGAAGAAAGGGCACATCAAAAGCACCAGCCTGCTCAGTGCCGTGCTGGCCCGCCAGATCAGCGTCGAAGCCGGCGCCACAGAGACCATCCTGTTACGGGACGGTTACCTCACCGAGGCCTCCTCCAGCAACGTGTGGGCGGTGAAGGACGGACGGGTACTGGGCGCCCCGCGCGACGGCCTGGTGCTGGAAGGCATCCGCTATGGCCTGATCGAGACCCTGTGCCAAGAAGCCAACATCCCCTTTGAATTGCGCCGCATCACCGAGGCCGAGTTGCGCCAAGCCGACGAGGTGCTGCTGTCGTCCGCCACCAAGGAGGTTCTAGCCGTGTCGCGCCTTGACGACCAGGCGGTGGGCAACGGGCGCCCCGGGCCGGTGTATGCCCAACTCTATGCCGGCTACCAACGCGCCAAGCAAGGTCTGCCCGCGCCGGTCAGCAACAACGCCGAGCCTGCTGCAGCCGACACGCCGCCCCCGGCGCAAGAGTCGCTGATCGAGTTCCCCTGCCTGTTTCCGATCAAGGTGATGGGCCCCAAGGTGGAAGGGTTTGTGGAGACCATGACGGCCATCGCCACCGAACACGACCCCAGCTTTGAAATGACCCGCGTGCAATTGCGCGACAGCTCGGGCGGCAAGTACCTCAGCGTGACCTTGACCGTGACCGCGACCAGCCGCGAACAGCTGGACAACCTGTACCGGGCCCTGACCGCCCACCCGCTGGCCAAGTACGTGCTCTGAGGCCCCATGCAGTTGCGTACCCTGGGGCATGTGCCCTTCGAGCCCACGCTGGAGGCCATGCGCGTCTTCACGGAAGGCCGCACCGAGCAAACGCCCGATGAACTGTGGCTGTGCGAACACCCCCCTGTGTTCACCCAGGGGCTGGCGGGCCTGCCCAGCCACCTGCTGGCCCCGGGCGACATCCCGGTGGTGGCCACCAACCGCGGGGGCCAGGTCACCTTCCATGGCCCGGGGCAGGTGGTGGCCTACCCCCTGATCGACCTTCGACGGGCGGGCTACTACGTCAAGGAGTATGTCTACCGCATTGAAGAGGCGGTGCTGCGCACCTTGATCCACTTTGGCGTGACAGGGCATCGGGTGGCTGGCGCGCCGGGCATCTATGTGCGACTGGATGATCCGTTCAGCCATGCGGCCCTGAGCGGCCCCATGCCGGAGCACGACCCGTTCCGGGGCCTGGGCAAGATCGCCGCGCTGGGGATCAAGGTGAGCCGTCACTGCACCTACCACGGTGTGGCGCTCAACGTGGCGATGGACCTGTCGCCCTATCAACGCATCAACCCTTGTGGCTACGCGGGTCTGCAAACCGTGGACCTTTCTACAATCGGGGTTCAATCCACTTGGGAAGACGCAGCAGCGGTCCTGGGCCAGAAGCTCCAGACCTTCCTCGCGCCGTAATCAGATGAGCACCAACGAAGTCGTTCGAGAAGCACAGGGCGTAGACGCCTACAACCCGCTGGCCAAGCAAAAAGCGGCGGCCAAGCTGTCCCGCATCCCTGTCAAGGTCGAGCAGGCCGAGGTGCTGAAAAAGCCGGAATGGATTCGCGTCAAGGCGGGTTCGCCCACCACCCGCTTCTACGAAATCAAGCAGATCCTGCGCGAGAACAAGCTCAACACGGTGTGTGAAGAGGCCTCATGCCCCAACATCGGTGAATGCTTTGGCAAGGGCACGGCCACCTTCATGATCATGGGCGACAAGTGCACGCGGCGCTGCCCGTTCTGCGATGTCGGCCACGGCCGGCCCGATCCGCTGGACGCCAACGAGCCCGAGAACCTGGCGAAGACGATTGCGCGCCTGAAGCTCAAGTACGTGGTGATCACCAGCGTGGACCGCGACGATTTGCGCGACGGGGGCAGTGGTCACTTTGTCGAGTGCATCCGCCAGACGCGGGCGCTGTCGCCCACCACCCAGATCGAAATCCTGGTGCCTGACTTCCGCGGGCGCGACGACCGTGCGCTTGAAATCCTCAAGGCGGCACCGCCGGATGTGATGAACCACAACCTCGAGACCGTGCCACGCCTCTACAAAGAGGCCCGCCCAGGCTCGGATTACGCCTTCAGCCTGAACCTGCTCAAGAAGTTCAAGGCCCTGCACCCGGACGTGCCCACCAAGAGCGGGCTGATGGTGGGCCTGGGTGAGACCGATGAAGAAATTCTGCAGGTGATGCGCGACATGCGCGAGCACGGCATCGATATGCTCACCATCGGCCAGTACCTGGCGCCGACGAACAGCCACCTGCCGGTGCGCCGCTATGTGCACCCGGACACCTTCAAGATGTTCGAGACCGAGGCCTACAAGATGGGCTTCAGTCACGCGGCCGTGGGGGCCATGGTCCGCTCCAGCTACCACGCGGACCAGCAAGCCGGTCACGTGCTCGAGTCCAAGGCCTGAGCCGCCCCCCCCTGCCACCCTCACAGTCATCAGTGAGGGCTTGGCAGGATCTCAAGCCGCCCGCCTCAGCACCTCCGTGCAGGTCAGCTTGGCATCAGGCGTGACGGCTCATCGTCGTTGAGCACGGCCTGGGCCCAACTGGCCAGTTTGCGCGTGTCGCTGCGCAAGACCTCCTGCTTGATGGCCAGGATCTGAGAGGGGTGCATGGAAAAGCTGCGCAAGCCCAGACCCAGCAGCAATCGCGTGGCGCTGACATCGCCCGCCATTTCGCCGCACACGCTCACGTCCTTGCCCTGCGCCCGACACTCGGCAATCGTCTCGGCCACCAGCTTGAGCACCGCCGGGTGCAAGGGATCGTAGAGGTGCGCCACGGACTCATCGGCCCGGTCAATGGCCAGCGTGTACTGGATCAGGTCGTTGGTTCCGATCGACAGAAAGTCGAAGTGCTTGAGGAACATGCGCACCGACAACGCTGCGGCCGGGATCTCGATCATGGCCCCGAGTTGAATCGGGCCATAGGCCATGCCCAGGTTGTCGAGCTCGGCGCGGGCGTGATCGATTTGCGCCAGGGCCTGGCGAATCTCCGAGCCATGGGCCAGCATCGGTATCAGCAACTTCACCTTGCCATGCACGGCGGCACGCAGGATGGCGCGCAACTGGGTGCGGAACATGGCGGGGTCGGCCAGGCTCCAGCGGATGGCACGCAGCCCCAGTGCGGGGTTCAGATGGGCGTCGTCCCTGTGAGCGTAGTCCAGCGGCTTGTCAGCACCCACGTCCACCGTGCGGATGGTGACAGGCAGCCCCTGCATGCCCTCGACGGCGCGCCGATAGGCCTGGTACTGCTCTTCCTCGCCGGGGAGCTTGCCCTGCCGCCCCATGAACAGGAATTCGCTGCGGAACAGCCCCACACCCAGCGCGCCGGCAGCCAGCGCGGCAGGGGCGTCATCCGGCATTTCGATGTTGGCCAGGAGCTCGACTTTCTCGCCATCCATCGTGACGGCCGGGGTGTGCCGCAGGCGCGACAGACGCTGACGCTCCAGCTCGCCCTGGCGCTGCTTGAAACCATATTCGGCCAGGATGATGGGCGAAGGGTCAACGATCATGACACCGGCGTCGCCATCGATGATCACCCAGTCATCCTGACGCACAAGCTGGCTGGCACTGCGGGCCCCGACCACGGCAGGGATGTCCATGCTGCGCGCGACGATGGCCGTGTGAGAGGTCTTGCCCCCCACATCGGTGACAAAACCCGCGAACACGCTTTGCTTGAACTGCAGCATGTCCGCCGGTGAAAGATCATGGGCCACCAGCACCAGAGGTACATCGACGGTGTCGTCGAGCAGCAACTCCTGCTGACTGCGGCGCGGCGAAGGGGGCGGAGGTGAGACCGGTGACGCCGCGCCTTTCATGTGCCGCAGGATGCGCTCGGCCACCTGCTCCAGATCGGCCTTGCGCTCGCGCAGGTACTCATCCTCCATCTCGTCGAACTGACGGCCAATCACTTCGAGCTGAGTGGTCAAGGCCCATTCGGCGTTGTAGAGGCGTTCGGTCACCCAATGCTTCACGCCCGAGGTGAGGGCCTCATCCTGAAGCAGCATGAGGTGCACGTCCAGCAAGGCGGTCAGCTCTTGCGGGGCGTCGTTGGGCCCCATCTGGGACAGGCCCTGCTGCAGCCGCTGCAGTTCATCGACCACCGCATTGCGGGCCACTCGGATGCGGTCAATTTCTTCAGGTATCCGAGAAGCGTCAATGAAGTAATGGGCCACATCGATGCGGCTGGACGCCACCAGCACGGCCCGCCCGATGGCAATGCCACGGGCTACAGCCAAGCCATGGACGGTGAATGTCATGGATGCCTCCGTTGCTGGGGAAGTGAGTCCGGGTGATGCCCCGGGGAGCTCACTCGCCTTCCCCGAATTTGTCGGCCATCAACGCCAGCAAGGCGTCCATGGCTTCTTGCTCGCGCGGCCCCTCGGTCTCGAGGCTGACCGTGCTGCCCAGGCCGGCAGCCAGCATCATGACGCCCATGATGCTCTTGGCATTGACGCGGCGTTCGCCCTTGGAAATCCAGACTTCGCAAGGGAAACTGCCCGCGAGCTTGGTGAGCTTGGCCGAGGCCCGGGCATGCAGGCCGAGCTTATTGCTGATGGTCGTGGTGGATTTGATCATTTCTTCTCCTCGCCTGGTTCTGGGGCGCAGTGATGGCCACCTGCAGGACGCCCTGCGTGCCCCCCACCACGGCCCTTGACACCAGCGCATCCAGGGATTCATGCCGATACGTCACCGTGCGCAGCAGCATGGGTAAATTGACACCGGCCACAAGCCGGGAATGCACGCCATCCACCAGCCGCTGGGCCACGTTGCATGGTGTGGCACCGAACACATCCGTGAGCACCAAGGTGTCGCGGGCGGAGAGCTCCGTCATCGCGATGCGCGCCGTGGCCAAGGTCTCTTCCGGGGAGATGTTGGGTTGCACGTCAACGGCAACGATGTCACGTTCGCAGTCTGGAAACACATGCAGCGCACATTGACGCAAGGCGTGGGCCAGCGGTGCGTGGGCGATGATCAGGATACTGTTGCTCATGGGGAAATTGGTTGCCGTGCATTATGGCTTTTCAGGGCCAGGAAGTAGGCGTAACTCAGGACACTCAGGGCCAGGAATACCCCCATGGCAGCGCGAAATGCGTCCACCGCCGACAGGCCCAGCGAAGAGAACAAGTCCACCCCCAGCCCAATGCCCCATTGCAGGACAAACACGCCCGCAAAAACCACCAGGTTGTAGGCAGACAAGGCCCGCCCCGCCAAGGCCGGGGGGAATGCCATGGCCACGGCGGGCTGGGCCAGCGAGATCACGGTCGAGGTGACACAGAACAAGGCCCAGGCGGCGGCCCCGGCATGCTCGCCCGCCAACAAGATGCCAGACAAAGTCAGCAGGCTGCCTGGCAGCCCAACGGTGATGATCCGGTCCACCGACAGGCCCCGCGAAAACAACCACGGGGTCAACATGCCCCACGACCAGAAGGTGCAGAGCATGCACAGGTTGATGGCAAACAAGCCCGTGGCTGCTTCGGCGGCACTGTAGCCCGCCACCCGCACCATCCATGGGCCCGCCCAAAGCGTCTGAACCGCCACCATGCCGCCATAGCTGAAGAAGCCAATGGGCGACATGCGGCGAAAGTAGGGGTGGGCCCAGACCTCTGCGTACCCCTTTGGGGCGACAAGGGGTTCAGCCCCCTCCACCACGGAGCTGGTGACCTGAGCAGAGCGCCAATACGGCACCAACCAGGCGATCAGGGCCATGCCCAGAGCCGTCAGCACGGCAAGGCCCCAGAACAGGGGCCGCCAACCGATCTGCGGCAACAGCCATTGAACGGGCAAGGTGGATGCCACCATGCCGAACGACCCCGTCATCAGCATCCAGGAGTTGGCCCGCAGCTGGGTTTGGGGCGCCATCCAGCGGCGAAAGCCTGTCAACGGCGCCATCAGACAGGCGCTGACACCTACGCCACACAGCACACGCGCCGCCATCAGGCCTGTGAAACTGGTGGCCATGGAAAAGGCCACACAACCCAAGACGGCCAGGGAGAGAAAGCACAAGATGACTTTGCGTGGGCCATAGCGATCGAGCCAGGTGCCCAGAGGAAGCTGAGTCACCGAGAAGCCCAGAAAGTAGCCGCCGGCCAGCAAGCCCAGATCTCGCGCCTGCAAGCCCAGCTCCTGCGTGAGCACAGGCGACAGGGTGGCCGTGACCGCCCGAATCAGGGCCGAGAAAAAATAGGCGAACGCGAACGCCAGAAAGATGGCGATCAAGCGCCCGCGGTTGAGTGCAGTGTTCAAGACCAGCTCACTCGAAATGCAGCCCGGCGAGAAGTGTCTCTGCCCCTTCGGCTTCAGGCACCGGGGCATAGATCGCAGCCTGATACAGGAAAGCCCCGCCCGACGAGGCCCGGGCAAACCAGGCCAGATCGACCTCCAGCGCGGCCCCATCGGGCGATTGCCCTCGCACGTGCAGGCGCGTTGACTGCGGCACCTCCAAGGCCCCCGGGGGCACAAACCCCCGACCGGTTGCACCGACATCGGATCGCAGATGTGCCAGAGTGATCTGACGCCACTGAGCCAACCCCTCACCCACCGACATGTTCTTGGGCAGCGCCACAGAGGCGATGGTCCACATCGTCCCTCGGGCTTCACAGCCCACAAGGCTCATGTCAACGGCTTGCTCGCCCCAAGGCACCTGACGATTGGCACGCTCTGCCTTGCAAGGCAGACTAGCCTGCAGGGACTGGTCGTCGAGGCGCACACTGCGCCAATTGAGGGCTGGGCTGCAGGCCAGCAACAACATCAGCATGCCCAGGGACCCAATTGACTTCAGTGAACTCATGTCATCATTATCAGCCGCACCACCAGCTTGGTGCACCGCTCAGCAAAGCAGTGTCTGCAATGCACTCTTTTGACGCTCAGGAGATCGACTCATGGCCCACTTCTTACTTGTTCACGGCGCATGGCACGGCGCCTGGTGCTGGCAGCGCGTGACGGAAGCCCTCATTCGCAACGGACACCGGGCGCACGCTGTCACCTTGACGGGGCTTGGGGAACGGGCCCATCTGATGTCACCCGCCATCACCCTTGAGACCCACATCAGCGATGTGGTGAATGCGATGGAATCCGAAGAACTGCACAACGTGGTGTTGGTGGTGCACTCCTACGCGGGCATGCTGGGGACGGCCGTGGCGGATCGCCTGCCGCATCGGCTGCAGCATCTGGTGTATGTCGATGCCGTCATCCCCAAGGTGGGCGAAAGCTGGAGTTCAACCCATGCCAGCGCCACCCGGCAAGCCCGCCTGGTGGCCGCACAAGGAAACCCGGACTACAGCTTTCCGGCGCCTGACCCGGCCGTTTTCGGCTTGGCGGATAGCGACCATGCGTGGGTCAAGCGGCGCCAGACACCGCATCCGGGGCACACTTACGAAGCGCCTTTGCAATTCGATCCGAACCGAGTGGCACAAACTCCGAGAACCTTCATCAACTGCACACGCCCCACACTGGCCACCATCGACGTGATTCGCACGCGCGTGCAGGACCCGCGCTTCTGGGATGGCGCCTGGTTACCGGGTTCACGCCGTGTCGATATGGCCACAGGCCATGACCCCATGATCAGTGCCCCGATGGAGTTAACGGCTGTGCTGGAAGATTGCGTCCGTCCAGAGGCTTGACGGACGCGGTGCCAAATGGCACAAACCCTAGGACCAGAATCAGTGGTACCGTCATCTGGATGGATGAATGTGCTGTGGGGTCTTTGAGTTCCCCGGGGTTGCTCATCTGCAGCCCCACTTCCCTGATCAGCGCCGTCTAGCCGTGGCCGATCCAACCGCCCGTTTTCAATGGAACCCGTCAAAAGCAGTGCCCCCTCAGCCAACTCAGGCGCGACACCACCTCCTCGGCCCGAATACCTTCTGGCAGGATCCATTGGTGCGGAGTTGTCTGGTCCGCTGCTGGAAATGGAGCACATCGTCCAGCAACTGCTGACCACCGGAAAACTGTCCCGCCCCCAAGTCAATGCACTGATGAGTTCCCTGGGCACCGCCCGGCGCATTGCGGCCCAGAGTCAGTTGCTGGACCACCTGGCCCACAACCCCATACGGCAATCCCATGAACATGTGGCGCTCGATGCGCGCCTGCGCCAGGCCCTTGCGGACAATGCGGGCATGCTGCAAGGCCGTGCGGTGGATCTGGTGCATCGCTTGCAGGCAGTGGAAGTGGTGCTGGACCCCAGTCTTCTGGAAACAGTGCTGCACGCTGCGCTGTCGTGGATGGCGCGCCCTGGCTACCGGCTCAGCATCACGCTTGAAATGCAGAGCATGCCCGAGCATGCCCTGTTGAGCTTCAAAGCTCGCCCCACGGTATCGGACTCGAACCCTGAGCATCCCCATGCTTCTGCACCTTATCGCCTGAGTTGGTGGCTGATGGTGGAAGCCGCCTCTTTGGCTCAGATCCCCATTCAGCACACCGAGTCGGCACAGAACCTCAGTCTGACACTGGAGTTCCGGCGAACGGTAAGGCAGTTGGAGAAGTCAAACCCCCTGGATCTGAGCACTGGAGCGGACTCTTGGGCCAGCAGTCACTCCAAGCTACCGACCGGTCAGCACATTCTTTTGGTGACGGCTGATGCAGCCCTGGTGGACGTTATGACACCTCTGTGTCGTTCCAACCACGTGATTCTTGAAAGCGTTGGCTCACCCGAGCAGGCCCGAGCGCGTTGCGAAATCGAGCGCCCTCACATGCTGATCTTCGACCAGCGCTTGAATGGCGTCGGCCTTGAAAGCGTCAGGCGGGAACTGCTCGCGGCAGACCCACAAATACCCGTGCTGGAAGTGACCGACGATCAGCACTCCCTCACGATGACCAGTTGGGCGGATGACGCCATTGAACGCATCAATCGCGACAATCTAACCAACAAGCTGCCCTCTGTTCTGGCCAGGTTGCTTAGCAAGAGCACTTGATGCGTCTTGCTGCACCATTCAGGGCTTGAACGCCCCCAGGGCCTTTTCAATCACAGAACTGCCTGCAGCCAAGGGGTTGCTACGGAATTCCCGCTCCTTTTCACCGATCACCAGGTACAGGCCATCCAGCGCTCTTGCCGTGACATAGGTATCGAGCTGAGCATCTTCCTGCTTCAACAAGCCGACGCTGGCGGCCTTGCTCGCCACCTGCTTGTATTTCTCTGCAACGCCTACCCGCGCAGTCACCTTGCTCACGTCTGGCAGAAAGCGTTGGCTGAGCGGCTCGCGAGTCTTGGCTTCAAAGAACTGCGTCACCGAGTTGTCGCCACCACTCAGAATGCTTTTGGCGTCGGTGATGGTGAGCGACTGAATGGTGTCATGCAGCAATCCCTTGGCCAAGGGAATGGCCTGTTCAGCCGCACGGTTCATGGCCGTGACCAACTCGTCGAGTTGATGACCCTGACCAAAACGGCGCAGCATGCCAGCGACTTCATCCAGTGGTTTTGGCAAGCCGATGCGAACTTTCGGATTGTTCATGAATCCATCTTCCTGCCCCAGCAGACTGATGGCTGCGCTCGCACCCTTTTCCAAGGTGGCTTTCAGACCTGCCGTGGCGTCCGCATTGCTCAAGCCCGAAAGATTGATGGCTCGCGCCCAACCAGGCATACCCACGAGCGCCAAGGCAAGCATGGCGGAAGCGTTGGAATTAAACTGTCGACGATGCATGGAGTCCATCCTTAATATGAAAAAGGCCATTTTTTTGGCGACTGGCGCCCTCGCCCTGGCGGTGGCTGCTGGTGCTGCCTGGTGGAGTGCCAAGCCGGTTCCGGCGCCCGAATCTACTTTTGTGCTGCTGGATGGTAGTAGCAAGAGCTCGGCATCCCTCAAGGGGCAGGTCACTCTTGTGAACTTTTGGGCAACGAGCTGCACCACCTGTGTGGCAGAGATGCCCAAGGTGATCGCCACCTATCAGAAGTACCATGCGAAAGGCTTCAATACGATGGCCGTCGCCATGAGTTACGACCCGCCGGCCTACGTTGTGAACTTTGCGCAAACACGGCAACTGCCATTTCAGGTGGCGATCGACAACACCGGGTCCGTGGCCAAGGCTTGGGGCGATGTGCAACTGACGCCCACGACCTATCTGGTCAACAAGCAGGGGCAAATCGTCAAGCGATACATCGGTGAACCCGATTTCAATGAGTTGCAGCAGTTGATCGAAAAGTTGCTGATCGAAACCTGAAGCGGACAACTGCTCGGGCCAATGCTCGCATGGAGCGCCCATGAGAACCTCGAGGGGAGAAGGCTAAGCCGCCCCTCAAGCCATAATGCGAGCAACAAAGCTTGTTGATGCGCCTGCCGTGAATCGCCCCGATATCCAGATCATCGTTCCCGAAACTCAAACTCAGGTCGAATGGGCCCGCGACATCTTTCGCGAGTATGCGGCGAGCTTGGCCGTTGATCTTTGCTTTCAGAACTTTGAGCACGAACTCCAAAACCTCCCAGGTGAGTACTCGGCGCCTCGCGGGATCCTCATGCTCGCGCTGGTGGAAGGTTCGATTGCCGGTTGTTGCGCTCTTCGGCCCCTGGATGCAGCGGACTACCCCAATGCAGCAGAGATGAAGCGACTCTACGTGCGCAAAGCTTTTCGCAGATTTGGCTTGGGGCGCATGTTGGCTGAATCCATCATGGATGGTGCTCGCCAGTTGGGCTACGCCAGCGTTCTGTTGGACACCCTGGACGATATGGAGTCTGCAAGAGCGCTTTACGCAGAACTCGGCTTCGCCGAAATCCCGCCGTACTATCACAACCCGATTGCTGGATCACATTACCTCAAGGCCGATCTCTGAGAACAAGGCATAAAAAAGGCGTCTATCTCTGGATAGACGCCTTTTTCATTGCAAACGCATTGGCGCTGCAATGTGATTCAGCCTTTTGCCTGCGACAGCAAGGTCTGAGCGTCGCTGACTTCGAATTTACCAGGCGCTTCGATGTTCAGGGTTTGGACCTTTCCATCCTTGACCAGCATCGAATAGCGATTGCTGCGAAGCCCCATACCACGGCCGGTCAAGTCCAAGGTCAAACCCGTGGCCTTGGCGAAGTCTGCGCTGCCGTCGGCCAGCATGCGAACCTTGCCGGCCACTTTCTGATCGCGTGCCCATGCCCCCATGACGAAGGCATCGTTGACACTGAGGCACCAGATTTCATCAACGCCCGCTGCCTTGAAGGCATCCGCCGACTCCACGTAACCAGGTACATGTTTGGCCGAGCATGTCGGCGTGAATGCACCAGGAAGCGCAAACAGCGCAATGGTCTTGCCTGCCACCGCCTTGGCCACATCGACCGGGTTCGGACCGATGCTACAGCCTTCGCCTTCGACCTCCGAGTACTCCATCAAGGTGGTGGACGGCAGGGTATCGCCAACTTTGATCATGCTTGCTCCTTAAGCTCTGGGGGGAGGCCATGAAAACACGGCCCAAAAAGAAAAACGACCCACATTGTGGGTCGTTTCTCAAACTCTCACCGTAGAAGTCAAAGAAGACTTAAACGATGCCAGCCTTTTCAACCAGACGGGTGGCAACCCAGTTCTTGGTCTTGGAGATGGGGCGGCTTTCAGTGATCTCGATCACGTCACCCAGTTGATAGGTGCCCGCTTCATCATGAGCATGGTACTTGCTCGACTTGCCCACGATCTTGCCGTAGAGCTCGTGCTTCACACGACGCTCAACCAGCACGGTCACGGTCTTGGCACGCTTTGCGCTGACAACCTTGCCGATCAAGGTGCGCTTGAGGGATTTTTTAGCTTCCGTCATGTTGGCTCCTTACTTGGCGGCTTGCTTTTCAGCAAGAATGGTCTTGGCGCGAGCAATGTCACGACGGGTCGTGCGCAGGGTCGCAGTGTTGTTCAGTTGTTGCGTGGCTTTTTGCATACGCAGACCGAAGTGGGCCTTTTGCAAGGACTTCACTTCAGCTTCGAGGCCGGCAACGTCTTTTTGGCGCAGTTCAGCAGCTTTCGTCATTTCGATTTCTCCTGAATTACTGGCCGAGCATGCGAGCCACGAACGTGGTGCGCAAGGGCAGCTTTGCAGCGGCCAGACGGAACGCTTCGCGAGCGAGCTCTTCAGGCACGCCAACGATTTCGTACAGCACCTTGCCGGGCTGGATTTCAGCCACGTAGTACTCCGGGTTACCCTTACCGTTACCCATACGCACTTCAGCAGGCTTCTGAGAGATCGGTTTGTCGGGAAACACGCGGATCCAGATGCGGCCGCCACGCTTCACGTGACGGGAGATCGCACGACGTGCGGCCTCAATCTGGCGGGCCGTCAGACGGCCACGGTCCGTGGATTTCAGGCCGAAGTCACCGAAAGCCACCGAGTTACCTCGGGTGGCAATACCGGTGTTGCGACCCTTTTGCTCCTTGCGATATTTGCGGCGAGCAGGTTGCAGCATATTTATTCTCCTTTACCGTCCGCTGCTGT